>OLSO01001339.1_pt1 | contig 19334 bp, 15 predicted proteins | sample 1672441 | NCBI WGS metagenome assembly OLSO01 (sample SAMEA3136686, study PRJEB25190) | human gut metagenome | biome: human gut; feature: human-associated habitat; material: faeces | place: Austria | collected 2013 | reverse complement strand
CTCACCAGCACATCCACCCGACCCAGCGCCTGTTCCGCCGCACGGAACGCCAGCTCGCAGCTGGCCCGGCTGGCCACATCGCACTGCACCGCCGTGATGCCCGGCAGCTCCGCTTCCAGCGCGGCCGCCGCCTCGGCATTGCTGTGGTACAGCACCGCCACGCGGTAGCCCGCCGCATAAAAGGCCCGGGCCGCCGCAGCACCGATGCCCCGGTCGCCGCCGGAGATCAGCACCGTGCGCCCGTTTGCGGGCACCGCCGCGCTCTGGGGCTGCGGCTCTTCTGCCGGTTCCGGTTCCGAAACCGGGGTCGGCTCTGCCGGTTCTGCCGGAGCTGCTCTGCGGGGTTCCAGAACCCGGGTGGGTTCGTCCGGAACGATCTCTGCCGGTGTGGTTTCCGGCACCGGGGCCGGAGCAGCCGACGCTTTTTCCGGTTCATACACCGGCTCTTCCTCCGGTGTGTCAAAGGTCAGTTCAAACTCGTCTTCGTACAAGAGTACTGCCCTCCTGTCGTGTTCTCTGCAGCGTGCCATTTGCACCCTGCAGGAAGGATCCGCGGCCCATCGCCCGGCAGAGCAGCGCTCTGTCTCATTTCTCCGGTCAAGTCCGGTCCTGCGGCGCGCCCGCCGGGGTATTCAGATGGGTTTCGACAAGATACCATTGAATAATATAGCACAATTTGCTGAAAAAAGAAAGTGGAAGCTGCTCACTTTTCCACGCAGCTTCCACTTTTTTACGGTTTCTTTATATTCTCGGCGGGCGGTGCGGGCCGTTTCCACTTCGGCCGAGCGGCCAGCCGCACCCGCAGATCCTTGAAAAACGCCTGCAGCAGTGCTCCGGCTTCCTCGGCCCGCAGGCCCTGCTCCACCATCGGGTGGTGGTTGAACGGCAGGGCAAACAGGTCCGTCACACTGCCGCAGCACCCGGCCTTGGCATCGGCCGCGCCGTACACCACCCGCCGGATGCGGCTGTTCAGGATGGCCCCCGCGCACATGGGGCAGGGCTCCAGCGTGACGAACAGCTCACACTCCCACAGCCGCCAGCCGCCCAACGCCTTGCAGGCCGCGTCGATGGCCAGCAGCTCGGCATGATGCAGGGCGTTCTTTTCCGTCTCGCGGGTGTTGTGGGCCGCCGCCACGATCTGCCCGTTGCGGGCCACCACAGCCCCCACCGGCACTTCGCCCAGTGCGGCCGCCTTGCGCGCCTCGTCCAGCGCGGCACCCATCAGTTCAAAATCGGTCATGCGTTCTCCTTTTATCCTGCGGCAAATACCAGCAGATTATTCACTGTATGCAGTACCCAGCCCGGCCATACGCGGCCGGTGCGCTGCCGGATGGTTCCCAGCAGCACCCCCAGCACCAGCGCATAGGCGATTCCGGCCGCTCCGCCGTGCTGCACCGCAAACAGCGCCGCCTGCACGCACACTGCCGCCCGGGGTCCCAGCGGCCGCAGCAGCCCCTGCACCGCGCCCCGGAACACCAGTTCCTCAGCCAGCGGAGCCGCCGCGCAGTGCAGCGCAAAGCTCTGCCCGGCTGCGCTCAACGGCAGGGCGGCACAGACGGCCGCCAGCGCCCGTCCCGCCGGCAGGTACGCCAGCGCACAGCCAAAGGCCGCCAGCAGGGCTGCCGTCCGATTTTGTGGTCTGTGCATGGCTCTGCCTCCCTTCTGTCTGGCCTATCTTATCACAGCAGCGGTCGAACGCGCAAGTATTTTGCGTTCTGCCGCACCAAATGTTGCCCAACCAATTGACTTTGCCCGTCGGGTTCTGGTATAATGCTTTCCGACGTTTTTGTTGAAAACGTTGTCTAACAGATTTTACCGGAAATCCGGAGGTATTTTATGATCCGCATTCTCACCGATTCTGCGTCCGACATCCTGCCCGCCGAGGCAGAACAGCTGGGCGTGACCGTGATCCCCCTGAACGTGACGCTGGAGGACGGCACCGTGCTGCGTGACGGCATCGACAAGACCCCCAGCGAATACTACGCCCTTTTAAAGGAGTGTCACAAGCTGCCCACCACCAGCCAGCCCAGCCCGGAGCTGTTCGAGCGGTTCTATCAGGACGCCGCCGCTGCCGGGGACGAGGTGCTGGGCATCTTCCTGTCCCATGAGCTGTCCGGCACCTGGCAGTGCGCCAGACTGGCCGCTGACCTTGTCAACGTGGACAACGTGCTGTTCGTGGACAGCGCCAACGTCTGCCTGGGCGAAGGGCTGCTGGTACGGCTGGCTGTGCAGCTGCGCGCCGCCGGTAAGACGCTGGTGCAGATCGCCACCGACCTGGAGCACGCCAAGGAGCATCTGCATCTGGTTGCCGCCATCGACGACCTGAAGTACCTGCGCAAGGGCGGCCGCCTGCCCGCCGCTGTGGCCGTGGCCGGCGGCATGCTGGGCATCAAGCCGCTCATCACCATCAAGGAAGGCAAGGTAGCCATGGCCGGCAAGGCACGCGGCCTGCCCGGTGCCTACGTTGCGCTGTTCAAAAAGGTAGAAGAGCTGGGCGGCATCAGCGCCGCCGTGCCTGCGCTGGCCGGTTATACGCTGTCTGCCCGCGAGGTGCAGCCCATCCAGACCTACCTGCAGGACAACCTGCAGTGTGCCGAGCCGCTGGTGCGGCAGATCGGCTGCGTCATCGGCACCCACGCCGGTCCCGGTGCCTTTGGTCTGGCCTTCTTTGATCAGGGACTGGAACTGTAAGCATCCTGAAACGCGAGACAGGCTTCCTCGAAAGGAAGCCTGTCTCTTTTTTATTCCAATCCGCAGTCAATCCAGATGGTGCCGCTTGCAGAAGCGCTTGCTCACGGCGTACATGGCCACCCACAGGCCCACGGCCAGCACAAGATAGAGCGGATTCTTCATGGAGCTCACCAGCGACTGACCGAACACCGCCATCATGGCCACCATCACGCCCTTGCCCAGCAGCATCGTGATGAGATAACGCTTCTCGTCAAAGTCCGAGATGCCGAAGGCCAGATGCATGAAGGAGCTGGGCGCAAAGGGCAGCAGCATGAGCATGAACAGCGACGACGTGTCGAAGTGGTTGACCCACTGCTGGGCTTTTTCCAGCTTGGGCCAGCGGCCGGCGATCTTCCAGAAACAGCGCTTGACGATGCGCCGCCAGAGCAGGAACATGAGGGTTCCGCCCAGCGCCACCCCGATCCAGCTGTACAAAAAGCCCAGGATGCCGCCGTGGGCTCCCACGTTCAGGGCCACGATGGCAATGAGCGGCAGCGGCGGAAAGAACGACTCCACCACGGCCAGCGTGATGGGGGCCAGCGGCCCCAGATCACCAAAGCGGTCCAGCAGTGTCTGCCAGTATTCCAGCGTGCCCAGCTGATGGGCCCACTGCAGCAACGTATGTTCCATTTGCGTTTTCCCAGTCCCTTCTGTTCCAAGCGGCGGCCGCACAGCCGCCTGCTGATAGTATATCCCGTTTGTATGACAGAGCCATGAACAGACCGTAGCAGTTCTGTATGCACGACCCTCTGCCCTATAAAACGAAACAGAACAGGAACTTCCTGCAAAAGAAAAAGAATTCTGTATTCTTGTCAGTTCTCCGCGGACTTTTCGGCGCGGTTCTTCAGCCGCTCCAGCTGGGCTGCGCGCTGCTTGTTCCAGCGGGCAAGCAGGGCCTCATCCGGCAGCTGCAGGCAGCGGGCAAAGCTCCAGTGCAGCCCGTCGCGGCGGGCCAGCTTGTAGCGCTGGAACACGCCGCCGCTCACGGCATTGCCGGAACCGGCACAGTGCGGGCACCGGCTCAGGGTGTACCAGCTGTTGCTGCCCTTTTTCAGCCAGACATCGTCCGGGGTCAGGGCGGTGCCGCACTCCGGGCAGTTCATCGTGTAGATCTTGGGGTCGGTGCGCCAGGCGTACTGCTCCACATAGCCGTGGAACACCTCAAAATCACGGTATTCGCCGGGGGCCGGGCACAGGCTGGCCTGCAGGCTCTCGTCCTCGGTGGGGTAAGCGGCAAGACCGGCCCGCAGGTCCAGCAGACGGCAGACATCGGCGGTGTACAGCGTGTCGGACAGCGCATCGTGGAACTGCCGTTCCATGGGGATGCCCATCCGGGTCACGACGCTTTCCAGCGTCATGCCCTCGCCCTCCTTGCGGGGGTGCTCCCGCAGGAACACCTGCTGCAGGTCGTACCACACAGTGGGGCGGCTCTCGTCGATGTTGCACAGGAACAGGTTCTGCTTGAGCACCGGCACGTCATCCATGCCCCACTCGGCAAACTCGGCATCCGGGCCGCACCACTGCATGAAGCGGCGCAGGCCCTGCACGATGGGTTCGCCCTTGTCCAGGTCGGCCTGGGTCAGGCCGGTGACCTTGGCGATGTGGTGCTGCAGCTTGCGGAAGATGCGGGGACGCAGATGGATGGAAAAGGTGTCCAGCACGTTGGCATCCTCGTCGATCTTCACGGCACCGATCTCCACGATCTCGCCCCGGAAGGTCTGCTGCACCCCGTGATAATTAAAGGTGTAGGGCTGGTAGCCGATGTTCCATTCCAGATCAAATAAAACCAGATTGCGTGGCATTGTTGTTTGTGTTCCTCTCAGTTCAGGATAAATTTTTCGATGGCCTCGGCCACGCCGTCGTGGTTGTTGTCGGCGGCGGTCACATAGACGGCGGCGTCCTTGACCGGCTGCTCGGCGTTCTGCATGGCCACGCCCACGCCCGCATAGGCGATCATGGAGCAGTCGTTCAGGCCGTCGCCGCAGGCCATCAGGTTATCGCGGGTCAGGCCCATGCGCTCCAGCAGGGCGGCCAGGCTGCTGTCCTTGGCCACGCCCAGGGGCACACACTCAATAAAGAAGGGGCTGGAGGGGTACAGGTCCATGCGCCCGGCAAACTGCTGCCGCCCGGCGGCGCACGCGGCATCCCGACGGTCCGGGTCCAGGCAAATGAGCATCTTGCACACCGGGTAGTCCACGTACCGGGCCAGGTCCTCCACCGGGATCATAGGGAGCTTGGTGGTAAAGCACTCTTTGTTGGCCCAGGGATCCTGGGGCCGCTGGCAGACGATGCCCTCACTGCTGTAGGTCAGGATGGCCACATCCTGCGCGGCGGCAAAGGCACACAGCTCCGGGACCAGCGCGGGGTCCAGCGTTTTTTCCACCAGCGTTTCGCCGGTGCGGCAGTCCACGATCTTGCCGCCGTTGTAGGACAGGATGCAGCCGCCCTTTTTGTCCAGCCCCAGGTCTTTGGCCAGCGGGGTGATGCCGGCAGTGGGCCGACCGGAGGCCAGCACCACGGTCACGCCGCGTTCAATGGCCGCATCCAGCGCGGCGCGGGTGCGGGGTGTCACTTCCTTCTGGTCGTTGGTCAGGGTCCCGTCCAGATCCAGGGCCAGCACTTTGATCTCAGCCATATTGTTATCCTCTTTCTGTTCAAAGGTGATCGCATTTCACCCCCTTATTGTACAATGAAACGCCCTCTTCTTTCAACCCTTGCGCAAAGGTTTGTGGAAAAACCGGTCCTCCGCGGCCGGAACGCGCGGATTTTACCGGATTTTGCGGCTTTTTTACCATCCGGGCGGCCCCGCCCCACAGATTTTACCAAAGCTTTGCACGGGGCTGGTTTCGGCCCGGGGCAGAAACGCGCTACAATAAAGCCGTTCCCGGATGATAAAAAACAAAGGCCTGAGGTCAGGCCGGATCAAGAGAGAGGATATTGCAATGAAGAACGAAAAGATCTCCCGCCGCAGCTTTCTGAAGGCCAGCGCTGTGGCTTCTGCCCTGGGTGTCATGGCCGCTGCACCCGCCGCCCACGCTGCCGGTGCCGACGAGGCTGCCGCTCAGATCGAGGAAGAGAACTGCCTGCTGAAGAAGCCCAAATACATCTTCCTGTTCATCGGTGACGGCATGGGCACTGCCCAGATCCAGTCCGCCCGGTTCTACAAGGGCACCGTGGACAACAACGGTGCTGTGACCGAGGCCGACCTGAGCTTTACCTCCTTCCCCCATGTGGGCAGCGTGACCACCTACGACAGCACCTCCTTCTGCCCGGACTCCGCTTCCACGGCCACTTCCATTGCCACCGGCCACAAGACCGAGAGCGGTGTCATCAACATGTGCCCCTGGACCCGCGATGTGCCCTATGAGACCATTGCCGAGAAGCTGCACGCCCAGAAGGGCTACAAGGTGGGCGTGGTGTCCACCGTGAACATCGACCACGCCACCCCGGCTGCCTTCTACGCCCATCAAAAGACCCGCAAGAACTACTATGAGATCGGCGTGGAACTGGCCAACTCCGGCTTTGAGTACTTTGCCGGCGGCGAGTTCCAGAAGGTGAACGGCAGCGGCAATGTTCCCAACAACCACGAAGTGGCTGCTCAGGCCGGTTATAACGTGGTCACCACCCAGGCTGCTGCCGCTGCCCTGACCGCCGGGGCAGGCAAGACCCTGATCATTGCCCAGAACCTGGCAGACGGCAAGGCCATGAACTACGCCATGGACGCCGCTGGCGGCGAGTGGCAGCTGACCGACTATGTGAAGAAGGGCATCGAGCTGCTGGACAACCGCAAGGGCTTCTTCCTGATGACCGAGTCCGGCAAGATCGACTGGGCCTGCCACGCCAACGATGCCGCCGCTTCCATCCACGATGTGCTGGAGATGAGCAACGCCGTGCAGGCTGCTGTGGACTTCTACAACGCCCACCCCAACGAGACCCTGATCCTGGTCACCGCCGACCACGAGACCGGCGGCCTGGCCATCGGCTACAAGACCACCAACTACGACACCTTCCTCACCAACCTGACCCACCAGAAAATGTCCTACGCCAAGTTCGACACCGACTATGTGCAGAACTACATCGCCAACAAGACCCCCTTTGAGACGGCCATGCAGGATGTGAAGGCAGCCTTCGGCCTGACCCTGCCCACCGACCCGGATGCCGCCAACGCCGGCAAGCTGCTGCTGACCGACTATGAGGTGCAGAACCTGCGCACCGCCTACGACCGCACCCTGGAAGTGGGCTCTGCCAGCCAGAAGGACATGACCCAGCAGGATTATGAACTGTACGGCACCTACATTCCCTTCAGCATGGCCATCTGCCACACCATCAACCACAAGTCCGGCATGGACCACACCACCTATGCCCACACCGGTGCCATGGTCAACCTGTACGCCATGGGCGTCGGTGCCGAGAAGTTCGGCGGCGTGTACGACAACACCGAGGTCTTCCACAAGCTGGCTGAGCTGACCAGCGTGCAGTGATCACTTCATCCAAAAAGCCCCGCTCTGTGTCGCACAGAGCGGGGCTTTGCTGCGTATTGGGAAACGGGATCAGGAGATCACGGCGTTGGTTTTCAGCCACTCCATCACAGCCGTCTGCAGGGCGGTCTGATGGACGAAGTTGTCGCCGTAGGAGCTGCCGGAGTAAGAAGCGGCAGCGGCATCCAGCTGCTCCTGGGTGGGCTCGATGCCCTGGCTCTCGGCAATGGCCTGATACAGCAGGTCCTGCTTGGACAGGTGGGTGATCACGGAATCAGAGGCCCCCAGCATGGCGTTGGCGTCGGTGTAGCCCTGTGCCTGGGCGATGGTGTCCAGATCGCTGCTGTAGTAGCTGGCCAGCTGGTAGTAGTAATTCAGGAACATGCAGGCGTAGTAGCCTGGCACCTCGCTGGGCAGATCCTTAAAGGCGGCGTTGTCCAGCAGGCTGTCCATGATGGCATCCTCCAGATTCTGGTCATACAGCGCATCGGAGAAGTAGGTGCGCAGCGCCTCCACGGTGTGCACGTCGTCGCTGGTGCCGAAGGTGCTGTCCACCCACTCGTCGGTCAGCTCCGGCGTCACCGGCTCCGAGATGGAGTTCACGGTCACGCGGAACACGGCCTCCTTACCGCTGAGCTCAACGGTGTTGCCGTCAGAATCGGTGGAGGCGTCGTAGCCGTCGGGGAAGGTGACGGTCACGTCAAAGGTGTCGCCGGTGTTGTGGCCGACGATCTGGTCCTCAAAGCCGGTGATGAAGCTGCCGCTGCCCAGCGTGAGGTCGTAGCCCTGGTAGGTGCCGCCGTTGAACGCCACACCGTCCACGGTGCCGGAATAATCAATGTTCACGACGTCGCCGTTCTGCGCGGCGCGGTCGGTCACGGCCTGGGTGGTGCTGTACTGGCTCAGCAGGCTGTCGATGCGGGCCTGGACGTCCGAGTCGCTGGGGGTGACGTCTGCCTTCTTGATGGGCAGAGCGGCCACATTGTCCGGCAGGGTGACATAGTCCTGTGCAGTGATGCCGGTGCGGTAACCGTTTGCATCCAGACCGTCGCTGTAGGTGAAATTCTGGTAGTCAAAGCTGTCCACCGTGCCGTACTCCGAGACGGCAGGAGTGGAAGAAGCGGCCGCAGAAGATGCGGACGAAGCACTCTGCTTTTTGGTCAGCGTGAAGATGGCAAAGATCACGCACAGGGCGGCTGCTGCCGCACACAGCACGCAGAGCAGGGTTTTGGTTGAATGTTTCAAGAATAGACCTCCTAAATAAAAAGACCGTTTGCACGGCCGGATCGGATCGTGTGCTTTCCTATTATATCGGATAAAACGCCAAAAGGAAAGTTTTTTGCCAAATTTCCACAAATCCGGTCCGCCACAGCGCCGCACTTTTGCCCGCCTGCCCCCTGCAAAAGGCGCAAAACCGGTGGAAATGCCCCGGCGGTTCTGCTACAATAAAATTATGTGACCTGAACCGTTTCCCTCTCAGGGGGAGCCTGATAAAAATGGAGGAAAAACCCATGGATTACAACAAAGCCGCTCTGGAAATGCACGAGAGCCACAAGGGCAAGGTGGGCATCGTGAGTAAGGTGGAGGTCGCCACCCGCGATGACCTGTCCACCGCTTACACCCCCGGCGTGGCCGAGCCCTGCCGCAAGATCAAGGCAAACCCGGAGGACGTGTACAAGTACACCTTCAAAGGCAACATGGTGGCCGTTGTCTCCAACGGCACTGCCGTGCTGGGCCTGGGCGACATCGGCCCCGAGGCCGGTCTGCCGGTCATGGAGGGCAAGGCTGTGCTGTTCAAGGAGTTCGGCGGGGTGGATGCCTTCCCCATCTGCATCAACGCCCACAGTGCCGAAGAAGTGATCGCAGCCTGCAAGGCCATTGCGCCTACCTTCGGCGGCATCAATCTGGAGGATATCAAGAGCCCCGAGTGCTTTGAGATCGAGCAGACGCTGGAAAAAGAGCTGGACATTCCTGTGTTCCACGATGACCAGCACGGCACGGCCATCGTGGTCACCGCTGCCCTCATCAACGCCCTGCGCGTGGTGGGCAAGAAGATGGAAGATGTGCACATCGTGCTGAACGGCCCCGGCGCCGCCGGTACGGCCATCATCAAGATGCTTATGACCGCCGGTGCAAAGGACATCATCGCCGTGGATCAGTTCGGCACCCTGTACAAGGGCTGCAACAGCGCCGAGGCCCACAAGAACTGGCTGGGTGAGGTGACCAACCCCCGTCAGATCAAGGGCGGCCTGAAGGAGGCACTGGAAGGTGCCGATGTGTTCATCGGCGTGTCCAAGCCCGGCATCCTGACCACTGAGCTGTGCAGGACCATGAATAAGGATGCCATCGTCTTTGCCATGGCCAACCCCACCCCGGAGATCATGCCGGACGAGGCCAAGGCTGGCGGCGTGCGGGTGATGGCCACCGGCCGCAGCGACTTCCCGAATCAGGTGAACAACGTGCTGTGCTTCCCCGGCCTGTTCAAGGGTGCCCTGAGCGTGCGTGCCCGCGACATCAACGACCAAATGAAGCTGGCTGCCGCCTATGCTATCGCAGACCTCATCACCGACGATGACCGCAGCGAGGAGAACATCATCCCCGGTGCCTTCGACCCCCGTGTGGCCCAGGCTGTGGCCGACGCTGTGGCCCAGGCTGCCCGGGACACCGGCGTGGCCCGCCTGTAACCGGAGGAACTGCCCATGAGAACGATTTCTGCACAGAAGATCACCGATACCGTTGCACGGCTGTGCATCGAGGCCAACACCCGCCTGCCGCAGGATGTGCAGGCCGCACTGGACAAGGCCCGGCAGGAAGAGCCCTGGCCGCTGGCCAGGAACACCCTTAACCTGCTGTGGTCGAACCTGAGCGCCGCCAAAGAGAAGGACCTGCCCATCTGTCAGGATACCGGCATGGCCTGCGTGTTCGTGGAGCTGGGCACCGATGTGCACATTGACGGCAGCTTTGAAACCGCCATCCATGAGGGCGTGCGCCGGGGCTACACCGACGGCTATCTGCGCAAGAGCATCGTGGCCGACCCGCTGCGCCGGGGCAACACCGGCGACAACACCCCCGCCGCCATCACCGTTCATCTGGTAGACGGCGACGGCTGCACCATCACCGTGGCCCCCAAGGGCTTTGGCAGCGAGAACATGAGCCGCATCCAGATGCTCAAGCCCGCCGACGGCGTGGAGGGCTTCAAGAAGTTCGTGGTGGAGACCGTGAAGCTGGCCGGTTCCAACCCCTGCCCGCCCATCGTGCTGGGCATCGGCGTGGGCGGCAGCTTCGATAAGGTGGCGTATCTGGCCAAAAAGGCCCTGCTGCGCCCGCTGGATGTACCCAACCCCGACCCCTACTACGCACAGCTGGAACAGGAACTGCTCACCGCCATCAACGGCTTGGGCATCGGGCCCCAGGGCTTTGGCGGCCGGACCACCTGCCTGGGCCTTGCCATTGAGCAGATGCCCACCCATGTGGCGGGCCTGCCGGTGGCCGTGAACGTTTCCTGCCACGTCACCCGCCGCGCCAGCGCGGAACTGTAAGGAGGGAGAAGCATGGAATACAGACTGACCACTCCCTGCACCGCGCAGGACCTTGCCCCGCTGAAGGCGGGCGATACCGTGCTGCTGTCCGGTGTGGTGTACACCGCCCGCGATCAGGCCCACAAGCGGATGATCGAGGCGCTGGACAAGGGCGAAGCTCTGCCTTTTGATCTGACCGGCAGCGCCATTTACTACGTCGGCCCCACCCCGGAGCGTCCGGGTGAGGTGATCGGCTCGGCCGGGCCCACCACCAGCGGCCGCATGGACGCCATGAGCCCCCGCCTGCTGGATCTGGGCAACAAGATCATGATCGGCAAAGGCAAGCGGGACGCCGCCGTCAAGGAAGCCGTGGTGCGCAACGGGGCCGTGTATCTGGCGGCTCTCGGCGGTGCCGGTGCCCTGATGGCAAAAAGTGTCGAGACGCTGGAGGTCATCGCCTGGCCGGACCTGGGCTGTGAGGCGGTGCGCCGCCTGACCGTGCGGGATATGCCCCTGACCGTGATCCTGGACGCCCACGGCGGCGACCTGTACCAGTCCGGCCCGGCGGCGTATCTGGAAAGCGAAAACTAACGGGGTTTTGTCCCCTTTGCACAAAACAAAACCGGCCTGGAATTGGCAAACCCGCTGTTTTGTGCAGAAGAAAGTTGGTTTGTTTGTACAAACTTCCTGCGAATTGCTTGCATCAACGGCAAAAGTGTGATATTCTGTAACATACAAACCGTGGTGCTTTGCATCCCGGCAGAGAACTTCCCGCCGTGGGGCGGGGCAAGGCAGGAGGCAAACAAACCATGCAGATCCACCAATCCGCAGAAGATTATCTTGAAACGATCCTGATGCTGACCCAGCGCATGGGCAAGGTGCGCTCCATTGACGTGGTCAATGAGCTGGGCTTTACCAAGGCGAGCGTGAGCATCGCCATGAAAAAGCTGCGGGAAAACGGCTATATCGCGGTGGACGGCGAAGGCAACCTGACCCTGTTGGAGCCGGGCCGTGAGATCGCAGAACGCATCTACAGCCGCCATCGTCTGCTCACCCACTTCTTCATGCAGCTGGGCGTAGACGAAAAGACCGCCGCCGAGGATGCCTGCAAGGCAGAGCACATCCTCAGCGAGCAGACGCTGGAAAAGATCCGCGAACGCGCCCTTGAGACTGACGCCGAAACCGGCAGCGCCCAATAAGCAGCAATTCGCACGATACCGCCCTCTGTACCTGTGGTACAGAGGGCGGTATTTTTTGTGCACCGGGGCGGGGTTGGCCCTTGCATCCGGGCAGCGGGTGCGGTATTCTTATAAGATAAGAACCGTTTTACGAATCGACCGGGGAGGGAAAACGACCATGGACGCAGACGAGATCCGCACACTGCTGGGCGAAATGGTATTTGAGCGTGCCCAGAAATACCGCCGCCGCATCCTGCAGAGCAGCTGCACCACCAACGAGGATGGCGTACGCCATGTCTCGGCGCTGGTGCAGGGCAATGGAGCCGACTGTTTTTATACACAGGTCTGGCTGCGGGAGAACGGCAGCTTTGTCAGTGCCTCCTGCGACTGTCCCTACAACCAGAACGGTGACGGCACCTACTGCAAGCACATTGGCGCGCTGCTGCTGGAGGATGCGGCCAAGCACCCCGCCCCCAAGGCACCGACCGCCCCGGAATCCATCCCGGGCGTGGTGCGGGGCACCGATGGGCTGAACCCCGCCGCTTCCCGGAAGGACAGCTATGCTTCCGGGCTGGAAATGCTGTTCGGCCGCAAGTGGCGGGGCGACGCCCCCGTCACCGACCAGGAGGCCCGCAAGCTGCTGGAGACCTACCAGCAGAGTGCCCTGCAGGACCTGGGCGAGGCCGGAGATCCCCCTCAGGACACCGGCTTTGTGGAGCTGGAACCGGAGCTGACCATGCTGTCCGGCGGGCAGCCGTGGCTGCGGCTGCGCATCGCCAACCGGGAGCGGGGGCGGCAGTATGTGGTCAAGAGCATCCCTGCCCTGCTGGACGATGTGGAGCACGGCCGCAGTGCCAGCTACGGTCGCTTTCTGACCTTTGTGCACCGCTGGGACGCCTTTGACGAAGAGAGCCGTCAGCTGCTGCAGCTGCTGCGTCGGCAGGTGAACGCCAAGCAGAGCATGGAGACCAACGTGGTGCGCAGTTACAGCTACGCGGCGTCGGATGCCCCGGCAGGCGGTCTGCCGCTGACCGGTGAGATCTTTGACGCGCTGGTGCAGCTGTATGCGCCCACTGGCACGCTGGGCGGCTACGCCCTGCAGGAGGGCCTGCCCGTCATCACCATGACGGTGCAGCGCCGCCGGGGCGGTGTGCAGATCGACACCCTCCCGGTCCTGAACGCCGTGCACGGGCTGGACTATGATTATCTTTACAGCGCCGATACCCTGTGGCGGCTGCAGCGGGCTTCCAGTGCCCGCATCCTTCCGGCTTTGCAGGCGCTGTGCGGCAAAAGCCTGTTTTTCACCAGTGCCGACGCCACCGAATTCTGCAGCTATGTGCTGCCGGAGCTGGGCAGCAAGCTGACCATCGTGGACCCGGAACGCCTGCTGCTGAACCAGATCCCGCTGGAACCCGTGGTGCAGTTCTATCTGGATGCGCCCCGCGACCGTGGTATGACCGTGACCGCCCACGCCGAATTCCTGTACGGAGAGGACCGGATCACCCCCTCCGGCCCGGCCCCGGCGGGCCTGCTGCGGGACACCCGCGCCGAGCGCCGGGCCGACCGGCTGCTGGCCACTTGGCTGGAGCCGGACCCCACCGAGCCGGGACAGTACATGGTCACGGACGAAGAGCCGCTGTACCGCCTGCTGGAAGAGGGCGTGCCCGCCCTGATGGACGAAGGTGAAGTGTACCTGAGCGACGCCTTTCGCAATCTGCAGGCCGCCCCGCCCAAAATTTCGGTGGGCGTGTCGGTGCACGGCAGCGTACTGGACCTGGAGGTGGACACCGGCGAGTTCCCGACCGCAGAGCTGCGGGAGCTGCTGCAGTCCCTGCACCAGAAAAAACGCTACCACCGCCTGCGCGACGGCCGCCTGCTGCGGCTGGACGACAATCTGGAAGGGCTGGACGAGCTGAACGAAACGCTGGAGCTGTCCGGCGCAAAGCTCAAAGATGGACATGCGGAACTGCCGCTTTACCGCGCCCCCACGTTGGACTGGGCACTTTCGGGCCAGAACGGCCTGCGCTTCAGCCGCGACGACGCATTCCGCCGCATCAGCCGCAGCTTCCATGCCGTGAAGGACAGCGAGTATACCCCGCCCCAGTCCCTGCACAGCGTGCTGCGCAAGTATCAGCGGGACGGTTACCGCTGGCTGCGCACGCTGGACGGCTACGGCATGGGCGGCATCCTGGCCGACGATATGGGCCTGGGCAAGACCCTGCAGGTGCTGAGCTACCTGCTGGCCCTCAAGGAGGGCGGGCAGCCCCTGCCCAGCCTCATCGTGTGCCCGGCGTCACTGGTGCTGAACTGGGAGGAAGAATGCAAAAAGTTCACCCCGCAGCTCACCTGTGTGGCGATGGACGGCGACGCCGCCCACCGTGCTGTGCTGGCCCGCCGGTGGGCGGAGGCCGATCTTGTGGTGACCAGCTACGACCTGCTGCGCCGCGATGAGGACCGCTACGCCGAACAGCCCTTCTATGCCTGCATCCTGGACGAAGCGCAGGCCATCAAGAACCATACCACCCAGAAATACAAGGCCGTGTGCCAGGTCCGCAGTCAGGTACGCTTTGCCCTGACCGGCACCCCGGTGGAGAACCGGCTGGGCGAGCTGTGGAGCATCTTCTCTTTCCTCATGCCGGGCTATCTGCCGCCGTACAAGAACTTCTGTGCCCGGTTTGAAAAGCCCATCGTGCAGGAGGAAGATGCCAACGCCGTGCGGCGGCTGAATCAGCTCACCGGGCCGTTCATCCTGCGCCGCATGAAGGCGGATGTGCTGCGGGAGCTGCCGCCCAAGACCGAAAATGTCCACCGCATCGAGCTGGACACCGAACAGCGCAAGCTGTACCTTGCCGCCGTGGTGGACGCCCGCGAGAAGCTGCGCGCCGCGAAACCGGAGGACAAAATGGCGGTGTTCGCGGTGCTCATGCGGCTGCGGCAGATCTGCTGCGACCCCCGCCTTGTGGCTGACAACTGGTCCGGCGGCAGCGCCAAGCTGGACGCCTGCATGGAGCTGGTCACCGCCGCCGTGGAGGGCGGCCACCGCATCCTGCTGTTCAGCCAGTTCACCTCCATGCTGGACCTGCTGGCCCAGCGGCTGGACGAGGCCGGGGTGAGCCACTTCACCCTGCAGGGCTCCACCCCCAAGCCGGTGCGTGCCGAGCTGGTGCGCCGCTTCAATGCCGGGGAAGCCAGCGTATTCCTGATCTCGCTGCGGGCCGGCGGCACCGGCCTGAACCTGACCGCGGCCGACATCGTCATCCACTACGACCCGTGGTGGAACGTGGCGGCCCAGAATCAGGCCACCGACCGCGCCTACCGCATCGGTCAGAAGAACCCTGTGCAGGTGTATAAGCTCATTGCACAGGACACCATTGAAGAAAAGATCGTGGAGCTGCAGCAGGCTAAGCAATCGCTGGCGGACACCGTCACCGGCTCGGCCGACGGCGCGATCCTGTCCATGAAGCCTGAGGAGCTGCTTCAGCTGCTGGGCGAAGAAGCATAAGGAGAAAGCATTATGAAGGTTTGGGATCTGCACTGTGATACCCTCAGCGAGCTGCGCCGTGCCGAAAAGAATGGCACCCCCGCAAGCTTTGCCCACAATGATCTGCACATCGACCTGGAAAAATTGCAGGCCGGAGACTACATGCTGCAATGTCTGGCCGCGTTTGTGAACCTGGCCGACCCCACCCCCGGTGCCGACCCGCTGGTGACGGCGCTGGAAGAGATCGACGTGTTCAAGCGGATCATGGCAAAATACCCGGACCGCATTGCCCCGGTGTACACGGCGGCCGACATCCGCAAAAACGCCGAAGTCGGAAAGATCAGCGGCCTGCTCACCGTGGAGGAGGGCGGCTGCTGCAAGGGCAGCCTGGGCGTGCTGCGCCGGATGTATGAGCTGGGCGTGCGCATGATGACCCTGACCTGGAACCACGACAACGAGCTGGCCGCCCCGCAGGCAAACCCCGGCGGGCCGCTGGCGGCTCAGACCCAGCGCGGCCTGACCGAGACGGGCTTTGCCTTTCTGGCCGAGATGGAGCGCCTGCACATGATCGTGGACGTGAGCCACCTTTCTGACCGGGGCTTCTGGGACATCGTGGAACACGGCACCCGCCCCTTTGCGGCCAGCCACTCCAATTGCCGCGCCCTGTGCCCCCACACCCGCAACCTGACGGATGCGATGATCCGCGCCCTGGCCGAAAAAGGCGGCATCGCGGGGCTGAACTACTATGCTGCTTTCCTGGACACCGACCCCGCTCACCCGGAAGCCTGCCGCAGCACGGTGGAGCGCATCGCAGAGCACGCGGCCCACTACAAGCAGGTGGGCGGCATCGGGGTGCTGGCCCTGGGCAGCGACTTTGACGGCATCGACGGCCACCACCAGCTGGAAACAGCGGCGGACATGCCGCTGCTGGCCGACGCCCTGCGCAGGGCCGGCTTTACCGAGGACGAGGTGGAGCGCATCTTCTGGCGCAATGCCCGGGATTTCTTTGAGCACAACCTGTAAAACAGACGGGAGCGTACCGCAATGGACAAGAACATGACACTGGAAAAGCGCATCGACGCCGAACTGTATTCCTATCAGGGCAGGATGAGCGTTTTTGTGGACGACCTGCAGGGCCACACCGTGGAGCGCGGGGCTGACGAGGAATTTGAGACAGCCTCGGTCATCAAGGCCTTTCTGCTGGCGGCGCTCTACCTGCAGGCCGAGCGCGGCAAGGCAGATCTTTCCGCCGAGATCGAATACGAGGCCAGCCAGTTCGTGGACGGCAGCGGCATGCTGCGTGCCCTGGGCGTGGGGGCCCGCCTCAAGGTGAAGGACACCGCCACCATGATGATCATCTGCTCAGACAACATCGCCACAAACATGCTCATCGACTACCTGGGGCTGGACACCATCAACGCCTGCATCCGGGAGCTGGGCTTTGCCCACACAGTACTGCACAACGCCCTGCACTTTGACCGGTACCGGCAGCTGGGCACCACCACGCCCCGGGACTACGCTTCCCTGCTGGCCCAGATGGCTCGGGGCACCCTGGTGAGCAAAGCCGCCAGCGTCGAGATGCTGGCCATCCTGCGTCAGCAGCACTACAACACCATGCTGACCAAGGACTTCCCGCAGTATTATCTGGACTGCGAGGAGACCGGGGCCCCGGAGCTGCTCTGGGTGGCCAGCAAAAGCGGCAGCATGAACGCCTGCCGCAACGACGGCGGCATCGTGCACACGCCCTATGGGGAGTATGTCATCGTGCTGATGAACAAGGACTTCCACGACATCATTGAGTACAACGACCACCCCGCCATCGTGTACGGAGCACGGGTGTCTCGCATGATCCTGGACCAGGTGCTGGCCTGCGAAGGGAAGCTGTGGCTGGACTGAGCCGACCTCAAAATACCGCAAAAACAAAAAGCTGAGCATCCGCCGTCTGGCAGGTGCTCAGCTTTTTCAGGTTTCGTTCAGGCGATGCAGCCCATGCTCCGCAGCAAAAACAGCCAGAAAGTCAGGCTGAATGCGCTGAACAGAGTGGTGGTGACGCACACACTGCCGGTAAGCACGCCCTCGTGGCCCATCTGCTTTGCCATAACATAGCAGCTTGGCGTGGCAATGCTGCCCAGCATCACCAGCAGGGCCACCAGTTTTTCGTCCGTAAAGCCCAGATGCACCGCCACCGGCAGGAACAGCGCCGGCAGGGCCATCAACTTGACGGCAGTTGCCACAGCCGTGGGGCGCAGGTAGCCCAGCGCCTTGCGGCCCTTGAACCCGGCCCCGATGGCCAGCAGCGCCAGCGGGCTTGTCAGGCTGGCAATGCTGGAGAGGGTCTTGCCGGCCATAGTGGGCATGGGCAGGCCCAGCAGGCTCCAGGCAAACCCGGCGGCAATGCCCAGCAATGTGGGATTGGTCAGGATGCCTTTCACGCTCTTTTTCAGCTTTGCTGTCATGCTGCCTGCCTGGGCCGCCTCCGGACCTTCCAGCATCAGGATGACCACCGCCATCACGTTGTACAGCGGCACGCTGCCCAGGATCATCATACTGGACATCTCCGCCGTGCCGTAGATGCTCTGCAGAAAGGCTGTTCCCAGAATGGCTGCCGACGAACGGTAGCACACCTGCACGAACTCGCCCACAAGGCGCTTGTCCGGCAAAAACAGCTTCGCCAGCGCCCAGATGCCCAGGATGCTGACCAGTGTGACCACGAAGCAGAACAGCATATAGGCCCCGTCAAAGGCCGCGCGCACATCGGTGGCGGCCAGGTCCCGGAACAGCTGCACCGGCAGCGCCACATAGAACACAAACTTGTTGGCCCCGGCCACGAATGCATCGCTGAGGAACTTTTTCTGGTACAGCACATAGCCCAGCAGCATGACGAAAAACAACGGCATGGTGCTGTTCATGCTGAACCGGACATTTTCCCACATGGCTCACATGCCCCCGTGGCGGCGCTGCTCAGCGGCCAGCTCCTGCTGCAGGGCAGCTTTGCGGTGGTCCAGCAGCAGGTCTTTGTTGTACCGGAAATAGCGGTCACAGCCATTTTCGGTGATGAAGGCATGGGAGGCGGGATTCAAGGTCAGCTCCGTGACGAACACCACCATCTCCTGGCTTTCGGCAAAGGCATTCTCCATAAAGTCAAATGCAGCTTCCAGTGCGGCGCTGGCGGCTTCCTGTGCCTGATCCCGGGCCTCTGCAAGGGACTGGAACTGTATGCGCAGGAGATCAAAGGCGGGCTGTGTGCTCACAGCATTGGCACGGCGCAGCTCCGCATCCCAGCTGCGGAGGGCGGCATATACCTGCAGGCGGGTATTCAGCGCGTCATGGCTCAGCAGACCGGCGGCACGCTTGCGCTGGGTCTCGGCATCATAGTCCGTGACCATCTGACCGAACAGGGTAAGCTCCCCATCCGGGATGTCTGCAGGCAGGGTGGAAAAGCCCTGTTTGGCCTCCCTCAGGAAGGCGTAGCAGGCATCGGCAACGGCATCGGCCTGCCGGGAAGCAGTGAACCGGGTGTTCAGACCGGATAGAATCAGACTGACCAGCGAGAGCCGTTCATCAAACGGTGCATTGAGCAGGCGGGCATAAACGGCAGGCTTGACCTGACCGGCCAGGATCTCCTCTACGCCGTAGTCATCACGATACTTATAATAGAGATCAAGATAGGCAGAGAAGTCCTCTGCGATCTTCTGGTGCTGGAGATACTGCCGGATGAGTGCTTCATCTGCCTGCAGGCCCAGCGATTCATAGGTGTCCAGCAGGTTGGACAGATCCTCCCAGCCGCGGGCAGTGACGAACTGTGTGCCGTCCACGTCGGCGTTGATCTGGTAGAAGTTCTGGGGATGCAGTTCCAGATAACTCAGGATGGCGCTGTGGATATGCGCAGCGCGGGCGTAGTCCTTCCACACCGGCAGGTCGGGCTCGATATCCATGCGGCGCACGCGGT
>OLSO01001331.1_pt1 | contig 19434 bp, 17 predicted proteins | sample 1672441 | NCBI WGS metagenome assembly OLSO01 (sample SAMEA3136686, study PRJEB25190) | human gut metagenome | biome: human gut; feature: human-associated habitat; material: faeces | place: Austria | collected 2013 | reverse complement strand
TTAAGTAATGCATTACCTACTCCCCATCTATCTTGGTGACGAGATACACCTCTTAGTGGATATTCTTCTCCATTTAATATAAATCCGTTTTCTGGATGTATTTCAAAAGTACGGCACCCAAATCTTGTGCTTACATTGTCTAAAACTTCATCTTCTGATTTTAAATAAACTTCTGCAGTATAAAGATATGGATCTTTTCTACCATGCCATAAATGTACGTTTTCTATTTCTAAAGATGCTACAGTTTGTGAAGCAGGTGTTTCTTGCTGTGCAACAATATTTCCTTCTACATCTTTTAATATATATATTAATTTTTGATTTTCTTTTACATTTTTAACGAGTACTTCAACTTCAACTTTAGCATTTTCGCCTACTACTTCTGGAGTTACTTTTATTCCAGGTGCTCCATAGTATTCTAAATCAAAGTGTGATTCATTTACTGCTATTATATTTACATTACGATAAAGTCCACCGTAGAATGTAAAGTCTGCATTTTGTGGATATACTCTATCATTTGCAGAGTTATCTAATTCGAACACAAATAAGTTTTTATCTTCTAATACATCTGTTATATCAACTCTCCAAGTTGAATAACCTCCATCATGGTTAGCTAATTTTTTACCATTTACATATAATATTGCTGAAGAATTTGCCCCTTGTATTTCTAAGAAATATCTATCAGCCTTTGGTAAATCCATTTTTTCAAGTTCTTTTGCATAGAAAGCAGTTCCTCTATAAAGGTCATTTCCACCATCTTGTCCATCTATATTGTTCCAAGTATGAGGTAGGTTAACCCAATTCCATCTTTCAGGCATTGTAGTTGGTGCTTCTACAGCTTCTTTAGAAAATCCCCATTTAGTATTAAAATTATATATTTGTCTCATATATATTTCCCCCTTATTTTTATCTCAAAACAAAATACATATTCTAATTTCATTGAAGTTATAATACATATTTTTATATTGCAAGTACTGACTGCAATATATTTAACAAATGTTTTGAATTTGTTATTTTTTATAACGATATGTTAATTGTATCACAAAAAAAGGTTTTCATAATACTTAAATCCGATTATAATATTCACATATACGTTTTTTTAAAAATTTTTTATTATATATTATATAACTATAAAGGAGATTGTTTTATGCAAACAGATATTTTAGATTTTACAATAAAATTATTATCAAAATGTATTCCTGTGAAAGTACGTAAATTCAAAAAATCAACATTAGAATCACTTCGTACAGAAGGATATTCTGATTTTTCATCAATGATAAATTATCATCTTACAAAATGTTTAAAAATTTACCTTAATCAATGCGGAAGTTCGGTAATTACAAATATAACTACACCATTTAATACTCAGTATTACACACTATGCATCTCAGAAAATCGTGATGAACATCTTATGATTGGTCCATTTTTAGAAAATCCTATTACAGGTAATTTAGTTTATGAAATTATAAGCAATTTACAACTCAGCTTAGATTATGCTGCAAAACTAAAACTATATTATCAGTCAGTTCCTTCTATAGATTCTGCTGAGATATTTGAAATTTTATATACTATTAATGAATATATTACTAAGAGTTCTATTCCACCCAAAATAAATAATTTAGACTTAAGTATTTTGTCTAAACAAGATTCAAGCTATGATATTTTTACAGAAGAGATGAATCGAACTTCTATGTATAAAATACTTGAGGAAAGATACATATCAGAAGGAAAACTTTTATCTTATATTACAAAAGGAGATTTAAATCGTGCACAAGCTCATCTTGAAAAATATAGTTCAAGCCTAAGTGATATTAATAATGCATCTGATTCAATAAGAGATACAAAAAATTTATTATTAAGTGGTAATACTTTATTCCGTAAAGCCTCACATATGGGCGGTGTTCCCCCTATATATTTAGATGAGTTATCAAGAAAATGGGCAAAAAAAATAGAACATGCACCATCTTTTGAAACATTAAATAATTTCCCTCAAGAAATGGTTCGTTCTTATTGTTTATTGACAAAAAAACATTCACTATCTCAGTTTTCTCCTACTGTAAAAGCTACTTTTACTTTTATAAATTTAAACCTATCATCAAACCTCTCTGTTAAGAAAGTTGCCAATGAAATAGGTTTATCTCCTGATCACCTTACAAGATTATTTAAAAAAGAAACTGGGTTTAATATTATTACATTTATTAATAAAAAACGAATTGATACTTCTCTTGAATTATTAAAAACTACGGACTTGTCCATAGCCGAAATAGGAGATTTGATTGGACTTAATAATACATCTTATTTTTATACATTATTTAAAAAGGAAACAGGTATGTCTCCAAAACAGTATCGAGATAGTTTAAGTTCAAAATAAAAAATGTTACTATTGTATAGAATCAAATTTATACAATAATTAAAATTAATAATTACAATAGAAAAGGGCTTTTTAAGCCCTTATTTATTATCTTAAAACATATCAATAATTTTTTAATCAAATGGTTGTTCTTCTAATACCCATGGTAATTCAATATTTGTTACTTGTGCAATAAAGTATGGTTTTGACATACCTGTATTAACATAAATATGTGCATCAGTATCATGTCTATATAATATTATAACTGCATCTTCATCATATAATACAGTCTTATCTTCAAATAATTCGCCTTTAACTGAATAGTAACTTTCGTAAATACGCTTATCTCCTTTTTCATTCCAACAAAAATCTATTATTTCTAATGGATAATCTACATTAATACCTAGCTCAGCTAATACCTTTGTTGCTTTTGGATATTCTTTTTCAAAAGTTTTTAAATAATTTTTGCAATACATACACTGACAATGTTCATTATATGTATCTAAATACGAATTGGTCGCTTCTACATCAACATTATATTTCAACTTAATTTCCTCCTTAATTTGTCTTTGTACGCTCTATATATTTTGTATCTTATCATTAATTCTAATATTTACAATATTAATTTACAATATCATTATATATGTCAATAAATATAAACTACTCACTCTACTAAAAATCCAATTTTAAATAATTGAAATTAGTTATAAAAAATGTTATTCTATCAAAAGTAAATTCGCCAAAAGACCGTTAAAATATGGCGATTTTTTTAAATAATAAAGAGAGGTAATTATATGATAAAATTTGAAAAATTATCGTACTCATTCCCACAAAGGGACTTATATAATAATGTTTCATTTACATTAGAAGAAGGTCAACATTGTGCTTTTATAGGTGCAAGTGGTAGTGGAAAAAGTACACTTATAGATATAATCATGGATCCAGAAAAATACTTATTTGATGGTAAGTTAGAAATGGAGCCAAACTTAAAAATCGGATATGTAAGCCAATTCACTCAAAGAGACAAAGCAAATGATATAACTGTTTTTGAGTATATTGCAGAAGAATTTATAAAACTTGAAAATGAAATAGCTACTCTTTGTGCTGAGATGGGAACTACTGACGATATAGAAACTGTATTAGAAAAATATCAAGAAGCTTTAGATGCATTTGATGCAATCGATGGTGATAATTATGAAAATAATATCAACAAGAAATTAAATATAGCTGACTTCGGTAATCACAGAGATAGAATGATTTCTGAACTTAGTGGTGGGGAATTTAAACTTATCCAAGTAATAAAAGAAATACTTAATAACCCAGATTTAATGATTATGGATGAACCTGATGTATTCTTAGACTTTGAAAATCTTAATGCATTAAAAAACTTAATTAATTCTCATAAAAAAACTATCTTAGTAATTACACATAATAGATATTTATTAAACCATTGCTTCAATAAAATTATTCATCTTGAAAATACTGAACTTCAAGAATTTGATGGAAGATATATTGACTATAACTTCTCTCTTCTTCAAACTAAAATTGAATTACAAGAGATGGCAATGGCTGATGAAGAAGAAATAGCTAGAAATGAAGCATTAATCGAAGTATTAAGAGAAAAAGCAACTTATAATGCAGATGCTTCTAGAGGTAGAGCATTAAAAGCTAGAGTTAAAATTCAAGAAAGATTAGAAGCAAATAGAATCAAACATCCATTTGTAGATATAAAACAACCTTACATTAACTTAGAAACTAATAATGAAATTGAAGAAACTATAGCCTTAAAAACATCTGATTTTGGTATTTCATTTGATGAAACACTTTTAGAAAATGTTAACTTTGAAATAAAATCTACTGATAAAGTAGCTATAGTTGGTACAAACGGCGTTGGAAAAACTACTTTATTAAGACAAATATTCAAAAATAATAATGAATCTATTAAAATAGATGAAAATATTAAATTAGCATATTTATCTCAAATGCAAAGTGAAGTAGTAAACGAATCTAACACAATACTTCAAGAATTCTATGATGTTGGTTTTGAAACTTATGGTGAAATAAGAAGATATCTTGGAAGATATGGATTTGATTCAGATATTCTTACACAAAAAATAGATTCTTTATCTGGTGGAGAAAAAAATATCCTTCAACTAGCTAAAGTTTCTGCTAGTAAAGCAAATATGTTACTAATGGATGAACCTACAAGCCACTTAGATATTTATTCGCAAATGGCTTTAGAAAAAGCTATACAAAATTATAAAGGTGCTATATTAATGGTTTCTCATGATTACCACTTCATAGTTAACTGTGCAGATTATGTTCTTCTTATTGAAGATAAAACAGTAAGAAAAGTAAGTATGCGTAAATTTAGAAAAATGATTTATGCTAATCACTTTGACAAAGACTATCTACAAATTGAAGAAAAGAAAAAATCTCTTGAGATGCAAATTGCTTATGCATTAAAAGATACTGATTTTGAGCGTGCAAGAACTCTATCTGAGAAATTAGAAGAAATAATTAAATCACTTTAAATACTATCCCCTTATGATTTATTAATTTAAAAATCATAAGGGGTATTTTTATATATTTATTAAAAAAATATATGCTCCAATTATTAACTATTTTATATTTTTTGTATACCTAAATCAATTTTTTTGGTATTATATATAGGTATGTGTATACAAAGTACATTAATTAATATATTTTTATAGGAGGTTTCACGATGAATAACGAAACAAAAGTTAAAGTTGTAACTGCTGATCCTTCAGCATTAGGACTTTTCGGATTAGCAATAATAACATTAGTAGCTTCATCTCAAAAACTTGGATTAACTAATGGTGTATCTCTAGTTTTCCCATGGGCTATATTCTTAGGAGCAAGTGCTCAATTAATGGCATCAATAAATGATTTCAAACACAACAATACATTCGGTGCAACTGCATTCGGTGCTTATGCATTCTTCTGGTATGCAGTAGGATTCACTTGGTTAATGCAAAACGGTGTGTTCGGAGAAAAATTAGCTGCTGCTTGTGATACAAAACAATTAGGATTCGCTTACTTAGGATACCTAATATTCACTATATTCATGACTATAGGAGCTATGGAAACTCATAAAGTATTATTCACTATATTTGTTCTTATAGACTTCTTATTCATAGGATTAACATTAACTTCATTCGGAATAATGGAGCATGCAACTCATATGTTAGCTGCTTACTCTGAATTAGCTATAGCTATAGTTTCATTCTATGGATGTGGTGCTGCAGTATTAAATACTCACTTCGGAAGAGTATTCTTACCAGTTGGTAAACCATTTGGAATATTTAAAAAATAATAATTTTTATATATAGGGCTATTGTTGAAACAAATCAAATTTGTTTGCAATAGTCCTTTTTATATGCATATAAAAAGAGATGCCACATTCGCTGTGACATCTCTTAAGTTTTTAGTCATATACACATTCCCTAGTTATTACTTTGCAAATAGTCATTAAAATTATTTTTATATTAAATAGTGTGTTTTTATTTTGATAATAATACCTTTCAAATTCTATTTTTTCATATGTATCAATACTATCTCTACCATTTATTTGAGCCCACCCTGTAAGCCCTGGTAAATTTTCATCTATTTTATATTTTTTCCTTAATGATATTAGATTTGTCTCTTCAGGTATTACAGGTCTATATCCTATAAAAGACATTTCTCCTTTTATGATATTAATAAGTTGTGGCAACTCATCTAAACTAGTTTTTCTTAGGTATTTTCCTATTTTAGTTATATTCTCGCTTATTAATTCATTACTAGGTACGCTTCTATGGGAATTATCAGACATAGTTCTAAACTTATATATATAAAATATTTTGCTGTTTTTTCCTATTCTTTTTTGCTTAAATAATATTTCATCTTTAGAATCTAGTCTTACTATTATAGCTATTAATAATAATAATGGTGATAATATTATTAACATTATTAAAGCTAGGCATCTTTCAAATATATTAACTATTATAATCCCCCCTAAAAACTTCTTTATATATCTTTTTAATTAAACATGTTTGCTTTGTTTTCGAACTTATCTATTATAGCATCTACAATGTACTTACTTGCATGTCCATCTCCATATGGATTGCTAGATTTAGACATCCTGCTATATTCAACCTCATCTTCTAAAAGTTGTTTGGTTAATTGATATATAGTTTCTTCTTCTGTTCCTGCTAATTTAAGAGTTCCTGCTTGAACTCCTTCTGGTCTTTCTGTTGTATCTCTAAGTACTAAAACCGGTTTTCCTAAAGATGGAGCCTCTTCTTGTATTCCTCCACTATCAGTCATTATTATATGTGATTTATTTAAGAAATTGTGGAAATCTAAAACTTCTAACGGTTCTATTAAGTGTACTTTTTCATTTTCTCCTAATACTTCATTAGCGATTCCTCTTACTATTGGATTTAAGTGTACTGGATAAACTACTTGAATTCCATCAAACTCTTCTATGATTCTTTTGATAGCTTTAAACATATTTCTCATAGGTTCTCCTAAGTTTTCTCTTCTATGAGCTGTTAAAAGAATCATTTTATCTTGTCCTATTTTTTCTAATACAGGATGTGTATAATCTTCTCTTACTGTAGTTTTTAATGCATCTATAGCTGTATTACCTGTTACATATATATCTTTTGCAGTTTTATTTTCTTTTAATAAATTATTCTTAGATACTTCAGTTGGTGAAAAATGCATATCAGCTATAATTCCAGTCGCCTGTCTATTCACTTCCTCTGGAAATGGTGAATATTTGTCATATGTTCTTAGTCCAGCTTCCACATGTCCCACAGAAACTTGATTGTAAAAAGCAGTTAAACTTCCTGATAAAGTCGTTGTTGTATCCCCATGAACTAAAACTATATCTGGTTTAACTTCTTTTATTACTTCATCTAACTTTTGCATAGCTCTTGTTGTTATTTCTGTTAATGTTTGACCTTGTTTCATAATATTTAGGTCATATTGTGGTTTTATATCAAATGTATCTAATACCTGATCTAACATTTGACGATGTTGTGCTGTTACACAAACTATACTTTCTATATTTTCCCTACTATCTAATTCCTTAACCAATGGAGCCATTTTAATAGCCTCTGGTCTTGTCCCAAATATGGTCATTACTCTTATCATAAACTTATTTCCCTTTTTTGTCTTTTCACAATTTATTCTCAATTAAATTGTAGACATCTCCCTTTTTATATTTTGTATTATATTTTCTTTATGCAATATTTTTCTTTTTATGTTTATGAGGGGTTTTTACCCACGTACTTTGGTTTCTCCACTTCATAAGTCCAACAATTTGTGTATAGATATATGTTATTCCTACTACAAATACTCCACAAATCATCTTTATTGGATTAATTTTTATTGATCCATCTATATAATTTGCATATATCGGTAATCCTATATAAGAATAGAAAGATAATATGAATCTCAATATATTTGTTGGCATTATCCATTTTAGAATAAACATACCCAATCCACTTAATGTTGCCCATGGATATCCTAACACAATTCCTATATTCAACACTAAACTAAGTACTATTGCAATTAATAATATACCTATTTGTACTGCTTTCCCCATTCCAAATAAATATATCAATTGATCAATATATCTAAAATTAAACTTAGATTTTACAAATCCCTTTAATAAACTCCCAAAATTATTAAAGGCTACATACCAGTGACCCTGACACCAACGAATTCTTTGTTTTATACTTACTTTTAGTGTATCTGGTTTTTCATCATAAATTCTTGTGAAGTGATTCCATGAAACTCTTCCTCCAGATTTAAATATCTCTATAGACATCTCTAAATCCTCAACTAGTGATTTATAACAAAATCCACCTGTATTTATTAACCAATCCATTCTAACTGCAAACCCAGTTCCACCTATAGCATTATTTAAGCCTAATCTTTTTTTAGATAATTGGAAAAATCTATTCATTATATTATAAGATATAGCATATCCTACAGATATTATTGATTGTGCATTTTTACTATCTAAATAAGTCTGTATTGCTTCTGGCTTTCCTTCATATAACCATTGAGAGTTTATCTCTCTCAAGATATTACTATCTACATGGTTATCTGCATCTAAAATTAATAACATATCATATTTTTCTTTTAACTTTTCGAATCCCAATGCTCTTAATGCATATTGAAGTCCTGCTGATTTCCCCACACCTTCTCTTTGGAATTTCTTTTCTATTGTATCTATATGCATAGTTCCTCGTTTATCACATAGCTCTCCTGTTCTATCTGTCGAGTTATCATTAACAACATATAAATCAAATAATTCTTTCGGATAATCTATTTTTTCCAGATTTTCTAAGGTACTTTCTATAACATCCTCTTCATTATGTGCTGCTACTAAAATTAAAAACTTAGCTTCTGGATCAAATTCTGTATAATATTTTTCTAATTTTTTATATCCGAATATTGAAAGGAATACTGAATATGTCTCTATAACAAAGCAGTATACAGACATTATCCCTACTAATACAAATAAAACCTCTAACATTTATAACTTTACTCCTTTAAATATTTTTACTTAAATATAAACCTTTTACTTCTGAGATATAGATATCCTTCATACACATAAGAACAAATTTAATACTTTTTGTGAATCTTTTTATTCTTATTGGCTCCTTTAATATTCTATATAACCATTCTAAGTTAATATTTATTATCCAAGATGGTGCTCTTTTTGTAGTTTCTGATATTACATCAAAACTCCCTCCTACACCCATAAAAATTTTGCATGGTAGTTCATTCATATATTTTGTTATAAATATTTCCTGTTTTGGTGCCCCCATTGCAACGAATATAATTGTAGGCTGTTTTGATTTTATATCATTAATAATATGATTACAGTTGTCTATATCGATGTATCCATGATGATACCCCGCAATGTTAATATTTTTATATCTCTCTCGTATATTTTTTATAAAAATATTTAAAACATCATCACTTGCACCTAAAAAATATACACTGTCATCCTTATCCAATTTATTCAGTAATTCCATAAATAAATCTATTCCGGCGATTTTTTGTATATTATGTCCCTTTAATCTTAAAGGTTTAATTACTCCTATTCCATCTGGAATTATAACTGAATTTTGAGATGTAAAATTATCATATATAAGTTCATTATAAAAACCATTATATAATACCTCTGGATTACCTGAAATTACATGGACCTTCTCCCTTGTAGCTATTATCTTATTTATAGCTTCATCCATTGTTCCATTGAATATTCTATATCCGCATAAAAAGCTCATTTTTTCCCCTTTCTATAAATATATACAATTTTTCGCCATTAACACTATATCATACATATTATGTAGAAATTTGTAATTTCTTGCAAAAAAATAAAAATATTTAATATTTATTTTTCCCAGAATGTACTAAATTTTTAATAATAATTTATTTATATATTTTAATTATGATATGCATCATATATTTATTTCAAAACTCTTGTTGTTTTTCTTCTTCAAGAGTAATATATTATTCTTAAAAAATAATACTAAGAAATGGTGATACTATGAATAAAATTACTGATATTAGAGTTACTAAAACTAATATAGCAATAAGAAAAGCATTTATTGAAATTATGGAAGAAGAAGGATTCTCAAAATTAAATGTAAAAAAAATTATAGATAGAGCAAAAATAAATAGAAGTACATTTTATGCACACTACATGGATAAATATGATTTACTAGAAAAAATAGAGGATCAATTTTTAAATGGTTTAAAAGATATTGAGATCCCTGTCCCTGAAGAAGTAATTATAGAAAAAAGTTTTTCAACAGAATACTTTTTGACACATGTAGAATTTGTTATATCTTACTTAAAAGAGAACGGAAAATTAATGACATTATTGATGAGTGACAAAGGAGATCCTGCTTTTTCAAATAAATTAAATGAAGTGTTAAAGCAAATTTGGTTAGATAAGAAAATTACAGATAAATTATCTATTCCTCAAAATTATGCAATTGCAGCAGTTACTGGAATGATAACTAGTGTTATTGTAGAATGGGTAAAATCTGACTTTAAAGAAAGTGAAAAAGAATTTGAACAAATTGTAATAAAAATTATTAAAGATATACCTCGTAACATATTAATTTAATATTTTTTCATTACTACCTCCTAACCAACATTTTTAAAGTTTTTGTTGGTTGCCTTTAAAATATAACTTTATTATACTTAAGTTGTTAGATAATCAACACGTGTCGGTTAAATAAAATATGGAGGTATTAAAATGAATTTTTTTAGACATAACTGGTATAAAATAGGTTTATTTATTGGAATTATAACCGCTATAACATTACCATTTTATTGGAGTGATATCAACATAGTCCAACGTTTACTTCTATTAAACTTTATTGCAATGACAGTACATCAATTTGAGGAATTTGGATATACCGGTGGAGTTCCATATTTAATGAACGTAGAACAATGCCATAGTGAACATCCTGACCGTTATCCTCAAAATGCTAATGCTGTAATGATTGGAAATGTTGCTACAACTTATATCTTCTATCTGTTACCTGTATTCTTCCCAAACCAAATTTGGTTTGGATTAGGTGGAGTAATAATCGGTTTATTACAAATAACTGCTCATGGTAAACTAAGTATGATGTTAAAATCTATATATGCACCAGGTAATTTAGCAGTATTTTTAGGTCATATTCCTATTGGCATTTACTTTATATATTATGGTGTAACTCATAATCTAATCTCTGGACTTGATTGGATATTAGCAATTGGAGTATTTCTGTTTGTAGGAGTAGTAATAGTTGGTCTACTTGGCTATAAAATACTTGCTGATAAAAATTCACCTTATCCATTTACTAAAGAAGAAATGTCTAGGCCTTGGGTAATTAATAGAATGTCTAAAATTAAAGGACAAAAATAAATATTAATTTATAAATAAACCAAAAGCTAAGTTCAAACACTTAGCTTTTTACCTACTTTTTAACACTATCTGTTACTTATGATACGGTTCTCCATTATTTATTCTATAAGCTCTATAGACTTGCTCTAATAAAATTAATCTCATTAATTGATGTGGGAATGTCATTTTTGAGAAAGATAACTTATAATCTGCTCTTGATAAAACTTCATCTGAAAGACCTAACGAACCACCAATTACGAAAGTTATGTTACTTACACCCCTTACACCTAATTTATTTATAGTCTGTGCAAGTTCTTCTGATGATAAATTTTTTCCATCTATTGCAAGAGCTATAACATAGCTATTATCTTTTATCTTAGATAGAATTTTCTTCCCTTCTTTTTCTTTTATAATTAACATTTCTTTATCACTTAGATTTTCTGGAGCTTTTTCATCCTCTAGCTCTATTATTTCTAATTTGCAATATTTAGATAATCTTTTTTTGAATTCATCTATACCTAATTTCAAATATTTTTCTTTAATTTTTCCGACGCATACTATATTTATTCTCATATAATCTATACTACTTTATATAAGTAGCATTTCCTCCTTTATATATTATCGTTCCTTTTTTATTAAATGTTAAAATGCTTTATTCTACATTTAAATAATCCTATTTGATTATATTATACCAATTTGCTTTTGTATATATTTTAAAATACAAGATTTATTGCAATAGTTAGAAATAAACAAAAATTCACATACTTATCCACATATCCACAGTTGATAATTAGAAAACAGTGGATAAATATTTATTTTACTAACTATTTTTATAATTTTAAACCTCTAATGTATAAATAAAATATTAAAAAATCCGCCAAATATAGTGGCGGACGATTTTTTTAATATTTTATTTATAATAATGCAATTAATGATTCAACATCTTCTCTTTTTGTAGCCCAGCTTGTTGCAAATCTGACTACTGTATGTGAATCATTGTATTTTTCCCAAAAACTAAATCTAACGTATTTTGATAGTTCATTCATTTTACTATTTTCTAATATGATAAATTGCTGGTTTGTAGGTGAATCTAAGTAAAACTTATATCCTTTATCAGCTAGTCCTTTTTTTAATAGTTCTGCCATATCTATTGCATTTTTTGCTATATCAAAATAAAGATTATCTGTAAATAATGCATCAAATTGAACACCTAATAATCTTCCTTTTGCAAGTAAAGCACCATGTTGTTTTACCATTGTTGTAAAGTGTTTCGGCATATTATTTTTAGTAAATACTACTGCTTCTCCACATAATGCTCCAATTTTTGTTCCACCTATATAAAAAATATCACAGTATTTTGCTATGGTTTTGATATCTACATCAGTTTCCTTTGCCATTACTCCATAGCCTAATCTAGCACCATCTAAAAATAATGGTAATTCAAATTCTCTACAAATCGTAGATATTTTTTCTAATTCATCTTTTGTATATAATGTTCCATATTCTGTTGGATGTGATATATAAACCATTCCCGGAAATACCATATGTTCATGGTTTCCATCATTAAAAAATGTTTCTAAAAAATCTTTTAGCTCAGTTGCATCTATTTTTCCATTATGTTGTGGAACTGTTAAAACTTTATGTCCTGTATATTCTATAGCTCCTGCTTCATGCACGCTGACATGTCCAGTTTGCGCCGATACAACTCCTTCATATGATTTTAATGTTGTATCTATAATTATTTGATTTGTTTGTGTTCCACCAACTAAAAAATAAACTTCTGCATTTTCGCATACACAAGCTTTTTTAATTTTTTCTTTTGCTTTTTCACAATATTCATCACTTCCATATCCAGAAAGTTTCTCATAATTAGTTTTTATTAATGCTTCTAAAACTTTATAATGTGCCCCTTCTGAATAATCATTTTCAAAATATAACATATATATTTCCCCCTTAATTAAATTTGTCCATTCATATTTCTATAGTTCATAAACCTTTGAAACTTTATCTCTTGATAATACATCTAATATTAAATCTTTTCCTATTATCATGTTATTTTTAGTTAAAACATTTTTTGATGTTGCATATGCTAACTCAGGAAAATTATTTTCTTTGCTTAAATGCGCTAATAGTATTGATTCCGTTCCTCCCTCTACTAGCTCTGTACAAAAACTTGCAGCTTCTTCATTTGATAAATGACCGCCTTCAGACATTACCCTCTTTTTAAGTGCGTATGAATAACTTCCCATCATAAGCATATTAGGATCATAATTTGATTCTAACACTACTAATTTTGAACCTTTTACATTTTTTCTTATATTTTCAGTTATATATCCTATATCAGTTGCTATAGACATTTTTTCTTTTTCTGAATAGATATTATATCCCACTGCATCTTCTGAGTCATGTGGTATTGAAAAAGGTCTTATCTTTAAATCTCCTAAAACATAAGTTTTATCATTATCAAAAACCACCATATTTTCTTCTTTTATATTTCCGATTTTATCTTTCATTGAACACCATGTTTTTAAATTTGCATATATAGGTATATCTAATTTTCTAGACATAATTCCTGCACCTTTTATATGGTCAGAATGTTCATGAGTTATAAATATTCCACGTATTTTTTCTATATCAAAATCAACTTGTTGTATTCCTGATGTTATTGTTTTTCCTGCTAGTCCTGCATCTACTAAAATTCCCGTATCTTTATAAGTTACAACATGGCAATTCCCACTACTTCCACTTCCAATTGAACAATATTTTAACACCTTACCGCTCCTCTCTATCTTAACTTCTACATAATATTATACCAAAAAAATAGAGTGTGAGACGTTTTTCCACACCCTATTTAAAAATTACCTCATTATTTATATCTTAAACATTATATATATCTTAACTACATTTATCAACTATCTTATTTATATCCACCCCTTTATCCTTCCATAATTTCATAAATTGTTCTCCATTAACATTTTGGAACATATAACTCTGACAGTATTCTTGTAATGTTTCAAAGAAAATCTTATCTCCAACTTCTTTTCTTATTTCATTAAAAACTACTGCACCTTTTGTATATACATTTAAACTATATTCTGATGAGCTACCAAATTCATTAATTGCTTTAAACATATCTTCTCCTCGATAATTTTCACTTTGAACTTCCATAGTCTTCATCAATTTATCACTTACGTCTTTACCATATCTGCTTTCAAAATATAAAATAGTAGAATATTCCGTAAGCGCTTCATCAAGCCATGGTTCACTTACTTCATCATTTCCAACTATGCTATACCACCATTGATGTGCTGTTTCATGCGCAATCACATACTCTAGCAAGAACTTACTATCTTCATCATATAAATTTTTGTCTATCATTACTAAAGTCGGATATTCCATTCCTCCTATAAAGAAATCACTCGCTACTACTGAATATATATCGTATGGATATTCTGTAAACAACTCGCTAAATACTTTTATTGATTCTTTTGCAATTTTATTTGCCTCAACTGCTAAATCTTTGTCTAAACTATATGTAATAATAGAAGTTTTTCCATAAACACTTTTATTTATTATAAATTTATCACTTAATATCATTGCAAAATCTCTTACTTTTTTAGCTTGTAACTTACAAAGTTTTTTATCTTTATCTTTCTTTTCTTCTATTATTGAACCTGTACTAGCAATTTCATATTTGTTTGGAACTAAAATATTAACTGTAAAATTACTTGTATCACTATAAAATGGGTCTCCTATTGCTGAGTAACTTCCTAAATTCCATCCTTTTTCATCATAAACACATGCTATTGGAAACCAGTTAGTTATATTTATCGTATCATCACCATATCCAAAACGACCTAAGCAATTAGGTAATTTCACATTATATTTCATATCGATAGAACATTTCTCACCCTTTTTTAACTCTTTATCTAATTGGATTTCTAAAATATCTTTTTTATCTCCTGTTATATTGTATTTTAATTTTTTATTACTATTTAAAATGTTTAATATGTCTATGTATCCCCTATTAAAACCATTTGGGTATGCTTGTTCCATTTCTTCCTTTTCAAAAGGGCATGTTTCGCTATCCGAAAAAGCATTTGGATAGATATGCATATACAACTTGTCTAAAGTTTTGCCAGTATTATTTACATATGTAATATTTTGATTACACTCAATTGTCTTATCTTTATCATTAAATACAACATCAATTATGTAATTATTTATTTGTTTGTCATCTACTATTTGCATAGTATCATTCTCTGTCTTATGATTAATAAGAAAAAATACCCCTATAGCACAGAGTATAATAAGTATAACTAAGGCTATCTTTCTCCTTTTCTTATTAAAGTTTATAACCATTTTATTTCCCCTCCCATTTTACATGCATATTTTTTTTTTTTAGTTCAAAGATAAAACTATAATGTCTTATGTTATAATTTATCTGAGGTGATGAAATGTTTTTTAAAGAAGTTAATAAAAAAGATTCTGGAGATACTATAATCTCTAATATCTTCATAGATATATTTATGCCTATGGCTAATGGATTATACGTACAAGTTTATCTTTTAGGCTATCGACAAGCATGTGATCCTAAGGCCAATCCAAATTTTAATAATATTTCATTGGCTAAAAATTTAGGGGTTCCCTTATCAGATGTAATCAATGCTTGGAAGTATTGGGAACAACAAAAACTAGTAAAAATACATAAAAATGATGTTGAAGATGACTTTGATTTTTCAATTGAATTTGTAAATTTAAGAGATTTTTATATGAATAATATTGATAATAATAAAACTGTTGCCCCAGTCAAATCAGATACTGATAAACTGTTAGAAGCTAGAAATAACCCTAGCATTGTCAAAATGTTTAATTCTATAAACAAGATAATAGGAAGACCTTTAGTTCCAAGTGAAAATATGAAAATATTAGAGCTTATTAATGAATATAATTTAACTCCTGACTTAGTAGTATATGCATACGAATATAGTAAAGAGCAAAAAAACGGCAATCCTAAACCTTTAATTTATGTTGAAAGCGTACTTAGAAATTGGTATGATGCAAATATAATTTCTGTTGAAGATGCTAAAAATAGTTTTACAGCTAGAAAAGATAGATATTCTATTTATCGTAGTGTATTAAATCAACTTGGTTTCTCTAATAGACAACCAACAGATTCAGAAAAAGAAATTATAGATATATGGATTGATAAATACAATTTTAGTCAAGAATTAATATCATATGCATGTTCTAAGAGTATAAATACTCCAAATCCGTCTATATCTTATATAAATGGTATAATGGAAAATTGGTACTCTAAAGATATAACGACTATAGAAGATGTTGAAAAAGAAGAAGCTGAATTTAAAGCTAGTAAACAAAAAGAAAAAGAAGAAAATCAAAAGAAAAAAGAAACTAAAACTTATAATTACAACAATAATACTAACTATAGTAAAGATAGAGCTCCAAAGGTAGTTACTAGATATCACAATAGTTTTAATGAGCACTTCAGAAAATATTCTGAAGATGAGTTAGAAGCAAAATTACTCAAAGTTCAAAATTCAAAAAAAGCAAAGTAGGTGATTAATTAATTGAAAGACTCAGCAGTAAGAGAAATTCTTTTTTCGTACCAAAAGAAAAGAGATAAGGCAGAATATGAATTTGAAGAAAGAAAAAAGAGAATATATAACAAGTTTCCAGAAATAGAAAAAATCGACGATGAAATAACTAATGTTGGACTAAAAATGATGAGATTAGTTTTATCTACTTCTCCTGATAAAGAAAATTTATTGGCTAAGTGTAGAGAAGATATAAACTCGTTAAAAGAAGAAAAACAAAACTTCTTAAAAATGCATAATATCCCTGAACATGATTTAGAAATTCAATATGAATGTCCTATATGCGAAGATACTGGATTTTTAAAAAACGGAGAAAAATGCAATTGTTTTAAACAAGCTCTTATAAATGAATATTATAAAATGTCCAATATATCAAGAAACTTCAAAACACAAAACTTTAATACATTAGATCTTTCTCTATTTTCAGATGATATAATACCAGAACTAAATATATCATCAAAACAAAATATACTTGAAATATCAGCAATATGTGAAATGTTTGTGCAGAATTTCACTAAAGATAATGAAGAAAATCTATTATTCTATGGAGATACAGGTTTAGGAAAAACCTTTATGTCAAATTGCATTGCAAAAGCATTATTAGACAAAGGATTTACGGTTATATATCAAACATCATTTAAAATGTTTGAAATTATAGAAGAATACAAATTCCATAATATAAATAATTCTATATCAAAAGAAAACTACAATAATTTATTTGAATGTGATTTATTAATAATCGACGACCTTGGGACTGAGCTTACTAATACTTTTACAGTCAGTGAATTATTTATGATATTAAATACTAGACTTTTAAATAAAAAGAAAACTATAATATCAACTAATTTCTCCCTTGGAAAATTAGCTGAAACTTATACAGAAAGAATCTCATCTAGAATTTTTGATAAATTTACATTAGTTAAATTTGTTGGAAAAGATTTAAGATGGGAAAGTAAATTTGATTAAAAAAAGGATGTACCATTTAGATTCTAATCTAATGATACATCCTTTTTATTTTATATTAATGCTTAAATAATTTAGATATTATTTATCGAATACATTTTTTCTTATTATAGTTTGAGCTCTGTTTGGTCCAACTGAAACTAAGTCTACGTTAACACCTATTAACTCTTCTATTCTTGTTATATATTTTTTAGCATTTTCTGGAAGATCTTCGTATTTTTCAACTTTAGTTATATCTTCTGTCCAACCTGGCATTGTTTCATAAACAGGTTCACATTTAGCTAATTGTTCTAATGAAGCTGGGAAGTTTTCTAATATTTCATCTCCACATTTGTAAGCTGTACATACTTGTATTTCTTCGAATCCAGTTAATACATCTAATAACATGAATGCTATACTAGTTAAACCGTTTGTTCTAGCTGCATATTTAACAACAACAGCATCGAACCATCCACATCTTCTTGATCTACCTGTTACTGTACCGAATTCATGACCTTTTATTCTTATTTGGTCACCTATTTCGTTTAATTGTTCAGTAACGAATGGCCCTTCACCAACTCTTGTAGTATAAGCTTTAACTATACCAACAACGTCTTTTATCATGTTTGGACCTACACCAGCACCAACTGCGAATCCACCTGATGTTGGGTGAGAAGAAGTAACGAATGGGTATGTTCCTAAATCTAAGTCTAGTAAAGTACCTTGTGCTCCTTCAAATAAAACTTTTTTACCAGCTTTTATTGCATCATAAACTATTACAGTTGTATCAGCAACAAATGGTCTTAATTTTTCTGCGTATTCCATGAATTCAGCATATATTTCATCGTAGTTGAACATATCTGCTTCTTTATCATATACACCTTTAACTATTTTATTTTTTGCATCTACTTGACCTTTTAATTTTTTAGCAAATACTTCTTTATCCATTAAGTCGCATATTCTTATACCAGATCTTTCAGTTTTATCCATATAGCAAGGACCTATACCTCTTTTAGTAGTTCCTATTTTGTTATCGCCTCTTGCTTCTTCTGCTAAACCATCAAGTTCTTTGTGGTATGGGAATATTATGTGAGCTCTATCACTTACTTTTATATTCTTTGTATCTATACCGTTTTCTTGTAACATTTCAAGTTCTTCAAAGAATCCTTTTGGATCAAATACTATACCGTTTCCTATAACATTTATAGTGTTTGGATTTAATATCCCAGATGGTATTAATCTTAATGCGAATTTTTTCCCATCTACAACTATAGTATGCCCAGCGTTATTTCCACCTTGAGCTCTTATTACTACATCTGCTTGAGTAGCTAAGAAATCTATTACTTTACCTTTTCCTTCGTCTCCCCATTGAGAGCCTACTATTGCTACTGTTTTCATACGTTCACCTCTATATAAATTATTATTAATTTTCGAACACTTACGTCTATTAGTTTATCAAACATTCGATTTTATTGCAACTTTATTTAAAAGATAAATAATTTAATTTGTATTTTTTGATAATTAGAAAATTTATCAACAAAAATTATACACAATTATCAACAGAAGCCTGTGGATATTGTGTATAATTTTTTAGT
>OLSO01001320.1_pt1 | contig 19520 bp, 17 predicted proteins | sample 1672441 | NCBI WGS metagenome assembly OLSO01 (sample SAMEA3136686, study PRJEB25190) | human gut metagenome | biome: human gut; feature: human-associated habitat; material: faeces | place: Austria | collected 2013 | reverse complement strand
ATGAAGAAATCATCCTGCGTCAATATAGCAGATACTTAATTTTCACTGTACTAGGTACGGGTGGTCAGGCATGTATGAAACGGGAAAGCCCTGCATATAGTAGCCTTGAGAGAAGGGCAGGAGCGATGAATTTGGCTGATTACAGACGGTTTGTCTCCTACATTTATGCATACAGAAACGGAAAAAAAGAAAAGAATACGGGCTTTGCAAAAGTGGAAGCCAGAAAGAGAAATTTAAGGATAAGCATTCAACTGGAAGCCCCTGAAAACCGGGAGACCAGTTTGGATGCTTATGGTTTTATAAGGAAAGGGGAAAAAAACTTCGGGATTTTTCTTGGGGAGATGCAAAAATCTTCCGGGCCCCTCTATTTTCTGAAGGTGGAAACCGACACCGATAACATAAAAGGGAGCGGCCATAGCCTGAATCAGTTCTCCGGTCTCTGGATCAAAGGAGAAGCAGGGGAGAATTACATTACGATCTGGGATGACGAGCCGGTGAAGCGGATGGATCTGGAAATTGAGATGGAAGAGGAGGAGCAGGAACGCATAGAGCCTGTTCCAGCAGCACCAGAAGTGGAGTTTGAGAAGCCCCTCAACGGCGTCCGGGCCCAGGAAGCGGAGCTCATCGCGGGGCTGGAGGCTTCTGAGACGGATCTTCCAGAAACGGATCTGGAGCCCGACAAGGCCTGTGTACCGGAAGAAATCATGTCAGATCCGGCAGCAGGCGAGTCTCCAAATGATCGGGATCAGGAAGTAAAAGCTTCAGGGGAGACAGGTCAGGAGGCTGTACAGAATCAGGCATCAGATCAAGAAAAAAAAGACGCTTCCTGCGAGGTGGACGAAACTGCGGTCGAGCAGGCATCAGAACCAGAGCCGCCGGCAGTTAAGCTTACAGCTTCGGACACTGTATACACGGAGCGTTACGCCAGTCTCTGGGAGCGTCTCTCACCGGCGTACGCCCACCGAAATCCCTTCCAGGACGGCGAAGCCACTGATGCCATACTGATCTCGCCGCGCGAGCTGCATTTCTTCTGCTGTAAAGGCTGGAGCGCCGCGAAAAACAGCTTCATCTACCACGGCTACTACAACTTCCACCATCTTCTTTTCGGAAAAAACGCCGATGGCACTTTCTTCCTCGCAGTTCCTGGCATTTACTCGCTCCAGGAGCAGCGAATGGCCGTCTCCTTTGGCTTTCCCCTTTTTAAGGAAAGCCAGGATAAGGCTCCGGCCTGCCGCCGTGGCTACTGGTGCCGTCTGCTTTAAAACTTTGATTTTCTCGATATTCAGAAAGCACCCTCCAGTCTGACGTAAGCCCCTTTAAGCTTCGAAGGGAAAGGCGGCCAGCCTGTCCCTTCGAAATTTTACTCAATCCCCCTGACTTCCACCACCGGAATTTTTTCTCTAAGAATCGCTGCAAACCTCTCCAGCTCCTCGCGGCTATAGCTGCTGTAATTTTCAGGTTTTAAGATATGCTCCGAGTCGCGGTAAGCCTGAAGATAATAGCGTCTGGCGCCAGCCAGCCAGTTCCGGATCGCCACAAAATCTTCCTGTTCATGCAGTTCCCGCATAACGGTGGTGCGAAATTCATAATCAAGATTCCCCTCCATCAGAAAAGCGGCAGTTTCCTCCACAGCAGCCAGCAGTTTTTCACTGGAATTTCCCGCGAGCCGTGCATAGTGTTCCCGGGAGCTCTTGATATCCATGGCTACATAGTCGATGAGCTTTTCTTCGGCAAGCTTCCGGACAATGGCCGGATGCGTGCCGTTGGTGTCGAGCTTGACGAGATAGCCCAGCTCCTTGATGGAGCGGATCAACTCCGGAAGCTCCGGTTCCAGGGTGGGTTCGCCGCCGGTGATACAGACGCCGTCCAGCACCCGCCGCCTTTTTTTCAGGAAGGCGAGGACGTCATCCTCCGGAATCACCGGTTCTTCATCCGGACGGAGAACCAGACCAGCGTTCTGGCAGAAGGGACAGCGGAAATTGCAGCCGCCAAGAAAGATCGTCGCGGCAGTATAGCCGGGATAATCCAGCAGAGTTAAAGTTTGAAATCCATGTATCTTCATAATCACAGAATCCTGCCGCCAAAGTGTTTTGAAAACAGGAGTTTCCTTTCTAAAAAAATATATAGTCCATTCAGGTTTGTATTTGATCCTTACTGGTGAGTTCGAGTAATTCCAGTATACCCCCTTTCCTCAAAAACGCAATGCATCAGACCAAAACTTTCTTCCCCTGCTTGCCATCCCTCCTATTTCCGTTTATACTTGACACCAGAAAAACATTTCACCGAAAGGCATTTTTATGACAGAAATACAAAACACAGATGAAACATACATGCGGGAGGCCCTGAAGCAGGCGAAAAAAGCCCTGGCCCTTGGGGAGGTGCCCATCGGCTGCGTCATCGTCCATGAGGGGAAAATCATCGCCCGGGGTTACAACCGCCGTAATACAGACCAGAGCACCCTTTCCCACGCGGAGATCACGGCCATCCGAAAGGCAGGAAAAGTCTTAAAAGACTGGCGGCTGGAGGGCTGCACCCTCTATGTGACGCTGGAACCCTGCCAGATGTGCGCCGGGGCTATTGTCCAGGCGAGGATTCCGCGGGTGGTCATGGGAAGCATGAACCCGAAGGCGGGCTGCGCGGGTTCCATCATTAACTTACTGGAAATGAAAGCCTTCAACCATCAGGTGGAGGTCACGAGGGACGTGCTTCGGGAGGAGTGCAGCGCGATTCTTCAGACTTTTTTCAGTGAAATGCGGGAAAAACAGCGGGCGAAACGCGCTCCGGGCACCCTGATTCGAAGTCTCCGGGGAGGCCTTCCGGGCTACACGATCGTGGAAGGCTCCGAGGAAAATGCTGAGGATATCCAGAAGCTTATGGCCGGAAACGAAGAATATTTCCGTTTGGTAAAAGAAAAACTTCCCACCCTGGAAGGCGCCAGAGAAAGCTATACGATCCTGCCGCCGAACACAAGCCGCGAGCAGAAAACCTTCGCCGTTTTTTATAAGAAGGGAAAATGTACGGCAGTCCTCGATTTTATCCAGGGCTACCCGAAAGAATCTGTCGGTTTCATCGGCCTGTTCATGTTGGCCGCGGACTGCCAGGGCAAAGGCATCGGAAAGAAAATGTTCCGCCATATCCGTGAGGCAGCCGAGAAGGCTGGCCTTGAAAAACTCTGTCTGGGCTGCTATGCCGCCAACGAACCCGGCCGCATCTTCTGGGAAAAACAGGGCTTTCAGCTTGCAGAAATTCAGGAAAAAGACGGACAGAAACTGCTGGTGCTGGAACTTGCATTAAAAAATAGAAATACTGCTTTACACCGACAGAAAAACCTGTTACAATCCCATCTTTGACAGTTGGAAAGATAAAAAATGGCTACTAACCCAGTAAACATTCAAGGCTTTGCGGTACTTTTTTGAATTTTAATGTGTCAAACTCCCGATTGTCATCGATATGGAAAACGACTTTATCCGCCTGAAACTGACCATGGATCTGGCCCGGAAACTGAAGGCAGATTACTTTAAACTGGAGGATCTGAACGCCGAGACACTGGCCGGTGTTGTGAGCGAGACTGTAAAATTCAGTTGACAAGTACTTATTTTTCAGTTACAATAGTCCGGAATCAATTTTGTCATAAAGCTTCCGCGCAGCCGGAGAGTTAGCGGTGCTCTGAACCTGCAATCCGCTATAGCAGGGGTGATACCAATCCGAGGACTTTTCGTTGTGGGGCTGCCTTTTATAAGTGGCGTTGACGTCTGGGTCTTACGCAACAGGACTCTGTGAACCGTGTCAGGGTAGGAATACAGCAGCACTAAGCAGATACTCCTGTGTGACGTAAGGCAACCTGGGCTGAGCTGGCTGTAGGAGTAACGCCTGTGGCGTATTTTCGAAGTGCGGTGCGCGGATTAAAATATAAACCAACAGAAAAAAGGGAGTAGCTGCCAGGCTGTTCCGTCAGGAGCAGAATGGTACATGATAGCGTCAGGACGATAGAAATATCCGCGTCATGTAAGCGATTAGCGAGACTTTTGTCTAAGACATACACTATGCTTAGGTAAAGGTCTTTTTTTATACTCAAAATCCCTTTTTCACCACAAAACGGAGGAGAACTATGGAAGAACAGAATCAGAACTGGAAGGATGTTATTTACGAACAGGTTCCGGAAAAAGAAAACAAACCGAAGAAGAACAAAAGCAAAAAAACGAAGCACATGAAACTGGTTGTGGGAGCCGCCATCGCGGCAGGCGTCCTTGTGCCGGCGGTCTTTGGCTCCTTTTATCAGATTCAGGAGCAGGAACAGGCCGTGCTGGTGACCTTCGGTAAACCAAAAGCCGTGACGGAGACAGGTCTTCACTTCAAGCTTCCTTTTATTCAGGAGGTTCGGAAGGTGAACACCACAATCCAGGGTTTTCCGGTGGGCTACACCGAGGAAAACAACGAGATGGTGGAGGCGGAGAGCATCATGATTACCTCCGATTATAACTTTATCGACGTGGATTTCTTCGTGGAGTACCGGATTTCCGATCCGGTGGCCTATCTTTACGGATCGAGAGAGCCGGAGCAGATCCTGAGAAATATTTCTCAGAGCTGCATCCGAAACGTTATCGGAAGCTATGTGGTGGACGATGTCCTGACCACCGGAAAAAGTGAGATCCAGGCGAAGATCAAAGAGATGATCATGGCACAGCTGGAGCAGCAGGAGATCGGCCTCATGCTCACGAATATCACGATGCAGGACTCCGAGCCCCCGACAACAGAAGTGATGGAGGCCTTTAAAAAGGTAGAAACGGCCAAACAGGGCAAGGAGACGACCCTCAATAACGCGGAGAAATACCGGAGCGAGAAGCTTCCGGAGGCAGAAGCCGAGGCAGACCAGATAATCAAAAATGCCGAGGCCGCAAAACAAACCCGCATCAACGAGGCGGAAGGCCAGGTGGCCCGTTTCAACGCCATGTATGAAGAATACAGGAAAAATCCGGAGATCACGAAAGAGCGGATGTACTACGAAGCCATGGAGACGGTGCTTCCGGATGTGAAACTGGTGATCGACAGCGGCGACGGCGTAGAAAAAGTCCTTCCCCTGGAAAAATTTTCCGGTGGAGAGACCGTGACAGCCGATACAGAAGACAATAATGGAGGAGAATAAACATATGAAGAAGAAAATGGCAGCAGGCCTTGGAATTTTTACAGTCGGAGCGATCGCTCTGGCCTCGTCCCTGACGGTGGCCCAGCAGAACGAATATCAGCTGGTCCGTCAGTTTGGTAAGGTAAAACGAATCATTGAGGAGCCCGGCATTTACTTTAAAGTGCCCTTTGTGGAGTCGGTGTCCACCCTGCCGAAGGAGACGCTGATCTACGATCTGACGCCCTCGGACGTTATTACGAAGGACAAAAAGACGATGATCTGCGACAGCTATGTTTTATGGCGGATAGAGGATCCGCTCAAGTTTGCCCAGACCCTGAACTCCTCCCTCAGCAATGCGGAGAGCAGGCTGAATACCAGTGTATACAATGCCACAAAGAACGTGATCAGCAGTATGGATCAGGATCAGGTCATCAGCGGGAGAACAGGAAGCCTTTCCGAGAAGGTCATGGAAAACATTGGCACCAACATGGAACAGTACGGAATCGAGCTCCTTTCCTTTGAGACCAAACAGCTGGACCTTCCGAATGACAATAAGGAAGCGGTTTACGAGCGCATGATCTCCGAGCGGGAAAACATCGCCGCTACTTATACAGCGGAAGGAAACTCGGAGGCAAAGGTGATACGGAACACCACAGACAAGGAGGTGGCCATTCAGATCTCCGATGCGGAAAAGCAGGCGGAGATCCTGGAGGCCGAGGGCGAGGCAGAGTACATGCGGGTTCTCTCAGAAGCCTACGGCGATGCGGAACGGACAGAATTTTACACCTTTGTCCGCAGCCTCGATGCCCTAAGGGAATCCATGAAGGGCGGCGACAAGACCGTGATCCTAGATGAAAATTCCCCGATCGCCCAGATTTTTTACAAGTAATGATGTTTCCCCTGCGGGTCTTCTCGCGGGGGATTTTTTTGCGGAAATCTTACGATGGTTTACACGGATTTTACAGAGCTGCGCTTTTTGACTTTACATTCCTTTTCTATACTTGGAAACGTAAACGAGGTAAAGAAAAAAGCCCGCAGGGGCATAGATAAAAAGGAGATCAAAAATTATGAGAAAATTAGTTGCAGCAGCTTTAATCGGAGTTATGACCATGGGGCTTACCGTATGCGGGGCATCCGCAGCAGATTTTGATTCATCTGAAGATATCACCGTTGTTTCCCGTGAGGATGGTTCCGGTACCAGAGGTGCTTTCATCGAGCTTTTCGGTATTCAGGAAGAGCAGGACGGCGAGAAAGTCGATATGACTACCGACGAGGCAAACATCACCAACAGCACCTCCGTTATGATGACTACCGTAGCAGATGATGAGTATGCCATCGGTTACATTTCCCTCGGTTCTCTGGATGACAGCGTCAAAGCAGTCAAGATCGATGGAGCAGAAGCTACCGTAGATGACATCAACGATGGAACCTACAAGATCTTCCGTCCCTTCAACATCGCAACCAAAGGCGATGTGAGTGACGCAGCACAGGATTTTATCAACTACATCATGAGCAAAGACGGCCAGGCAGTTGTCGAGGAAAACAAATACATAGCTGTCGGCGAGCCGGAGGATTACACCTCAAACGGAGCTGAAGGTAAAGTTGTAGTAGCTGGTTCCTCTTCCGTTTCCCCGGTAATGCAGAAACTGAAAGAAGCTTATGAGAAAGTAAATGATAAAGTAGAGATCGAGATTCAGACCAGCGATTCCACTACCGGTATGCAGAACACCATCGACGGCATCTGTGACATCGGAATGGCATCCAGAGAGCTGAAAGATTCTGAGACCGAGGCAGGCCTGACTGCTACCGTGATTGCAAACGACGGTATCGCAGTAGTCGTAAACAACGACAACCCGATTGATGAGCTGACTTCCGATCAGGTAAAGAGCGTATTCACCGGTGAGACAACCACTTGGGCTGATCTGGAGAAATAATTACTGGACAGATAAAGAAATGATAGCGGGCCTCACTTTCCGGCCCGCTGTTTCTGGTAGTATGGTTGAAAATAACTATTCAGTAGCCACTGTGAAGGTACTGAACAGTTACGAACGGAGAGAGTAAGAATGATAAAAGAAAAACTCATGCATGCGGTCTTTTTCATCGCAGCCTGCACCTCGATTTTGGCAGTTGCACTGATCTGCCTCTTCCTTTTTGCAAACGGTATTCCGGCGATTCAGGAGATCGGCGTTTTTAAATTTCTTCTGGGTACCCGCTGGAAACCGGGAAACAACATTTTCGGAATTCTGCCCATGATCATGGGAAGTATTTATGTAACCGCGGGAGCCATCATCATCGGCGTTCCCATCGGCATCATGACTTCCATCTTCATGGCGGAGTATTGCCCCAGAAAAATCTATGGTTTTCTGAAATCGGCCACAGAGCTTCTGGCAGGCATTCCCTCTGTGGTCTACGGTTTCTTCGGACTGACGGTGCTGGTGCCGTTGATCCGGAAACTGCCCCACAGCAAAGAAACCAGCATCCTGACGGCTTCTATTCTTCTGGGCATCATGATTCTTCCCACGATCATCGGTGTGACGGAGGCGGCCTTAAGAGCGGTGCCGAGAAGCTATTATGAAGGTTCCCTGGCTCTGGGTGCTACCCAGGAGAGAAGCATCTTCCGCGTTATGCTTCCGGCTGCAAAGTCCGGTGTGCTGGCAGGCGTAGTTTTAGGCATCGGCCGGGCTATTGGCGAGACCATGGCCGTGGTTATGGTAGCGGGAAACCAGGCGAGAATGCCGGCGGGCCTTCTGAAAGGCGTCCGGACCATGACGACAAACATTGTCCTGGAGATGGGCTATGCGGCAGACCTTCACAGAGGCGCGCTGATTGCCACAGGCGTTGTGCTTTTTGTATTCATTCTGATTATTAACTTTTCCGTATCCATGCTGAACAGGAGGAAGGAACATGAGTAATTTCAAAAAAAGAATGGAGTCTTATCGGAGACATCCTGGTTCGTTTCTGTTGTTTTTGCTGGTGATGCTTTCCGCCCTAGCCACCTTTGTGGTGCTGCTGTTTCTGATTGCATACATCCTGATTAAGGGTGTGCCGAACCTGAAGCCTTCCCTTTTTTCCTGGACGTACACGACGGAAAATGCTTCTATGCTGCCTTCCATCGTGAATACACTGATCATGACGGTGCTGTCGCTTCTGATTGCCGTTCCCCTTGGAATCTTTTCCGCTATTTATCTGACGGAGTATGCGAAAAAGGGAAACAAGCTGGTGGCAGTCGTCCGGCTGACCACGGAGACTCTTTCCGGTATTCCGTCTATTGTATACGGTCTTTTCGGTTCCCTGTTTTTTGTAACCTACCTGAAATGGAGTTATTCTCTGGCGGCCGGCGCGCTGACGCTGGCCATCATGATTCTTCCGCTGGTGATGCGTACGACAGAGGAGGCTTTGAAATCCGTTCCGGATATGTACCGGGAGGGAAGCTTTGGTCTGGGAGCCGGAAAACTGCGTACGGTGTTCTATGTGGTTCTGCCCAGCGCCATCCCGGGAATCCTCTCCGGCGTGATTCTCTCCATCGGCCGTATCGTGGGTGAGACAGCCGCCCTGATCTACACGGCAGGTTCCATCCCGCAGATCCCCTCCAGCATCATGGGATCCGGCGCGACGCTGGCTGTACACATGTACAACCTTTCCAAAGAGGGATTGTATACAGACCAGGCCTACGCAGTGGCGGTGGTACTTTTGCTCCTGGTTCTGCTTATTAACTGGGTATCAAGTAGAATAGGTAGTGTATTGTGCCACTCAAATTCCGCAGAATGACACAGTACACTAAACAACTGACGAAAGGAAAAGAAAATGGATAAACTGACGATCAAAAATCTGGACCTTTACTATTCGGAATTTAAGGCCCTGAAAAATATCAACCTGAACATTCAGGAAAAAGAGATTACCGCTTTCATCGGTCCTTCCGGCTGTGGAAAATCTACGCTTCTGAAATCGTTGAACCGGATGAACGATCTGGTGGAGGGCTGCCGCATCGAGGGAGAGGTCCTTCTGGACGGCGAGAATATTTACAAGGATATGGATGTGAACCTTCTCCGGAAACGGGTGGGCATGGTTTTCCAGAAGCCGAATCCATTTCCCATGAGCATCTATGACAACATCGCCTACGGCCCCAGAACCCACGGCATCCGTTCCAAGGTAAAACTGGACGAGCTGGTGGAAAATTCCCTCCGGGGAGCTGCCATCTGGGATGAGGTAAAGGACCGCCTGAAAAAAAGTGCCCTGGGACTTTCCGGAGGCCAGCAGCAGAGAATCTGCATTGCAAGAGCCCTGGCCGTTCAGCCCGAGGTGCTTCTGATGGATGAGCCCACCAGTGCGCTGGACCCCATTTCCACAGCGAAAGTCGAGGAACTGGCTCTGGAGCTGAAAAAAGACTACACCATCGTCATGGTAACTCACAACATGCAGCAGGCAGCCAGAATCTCAGACCGGACCGCATTTTTCCTGCTGGGCGAGATTGTGGAGTTCGGAAAAACAGAGCAGATTTTCTCCATGCCGAAAGACAAGAGGACAGAGGATTATATTACAGGGAGGTTTGGATGATGAAAACCAAATTCGACGAGCAGCTTGAAGAGATGCATGTAGAGCTGATCAAAATGGGAAGCCTGTGCGAGCAGGCGATCACACTTTCTTCCAGAGCGCTTCTGGGAGATGAAAAAAGCCAGGTGGAACAGGTGTATTCTGTGGACGGCGAGATCGACCAGCAGGAGCGTGAGATCGAAAATATCTGCATGCGCCTGCTTCTTCTGCAGCGTCCCTTTGCCTCAGACCTCCGGAAAATTTCCGCGGCGCTGAAGATGATTTCCGATATGGAGCGGATTGGCGACCAGGCCTCCGATATCGCGGACATGGTGCCCTATATCCGTTTCAGCGAGGCAAAAAGTAAGGTTCACATCGAGGCCATGGCGAAGGCGACGGTGAAGATGGTGACGGACAGCGTGGACGCTTTTGTGCAGGATGATCTGGATCTGGCTCAGCGCGTGATTGATTCGGACGATGAGGTGGACGACCTTTTTAACAGGGTAAAAAATGAGCTCATTGATCTGATCTATGCGAAGGACATCGATGCCAAAGTTGCCCTGGATCTTCTGATGACGGCCAAGTATTATGAGCGGATCGGCGACCATGCGGTAAATATCGCCGAGTGGGTGGTATATTCCATCACAGGAGTACATAAGAGCAACGAGTAAGGGGGAGTGAAAAGTGACAAAGCGTATCTTTCGCTCGATCTTTTCTGTGTCCGCGGTGATTCTGGTAATCAGCATCGGGCTGATTATGGGACTTCTCTACGGACATTTTGGGGATCAGCTGGAAAAAGAACTGAAACAGGAGGCCGTCTACCTGGCTATTGCGGTGGAAAATGACGGTGTGGAGAGTCTTAACAGGCTTTCCAAAACAGGAGAGCGTGTGACTCTCATCGATGAGGATGGAACGGTACTCTACGACAATAAGGCAGACGCCGGTACCATGGAGAATCATCAGGACCGGGAGGAAGTTCAGGCGGCTCAGAAATCCGGCGAAGGCTATGCCTCCCGTACTTCCGCCACTCTCGGGGAAAAGACCGTGTATTACGCTCTGCGTCTGGAGAATGGTCAGATCCTTCGTGTGTCAAGTACACAGTATACAATCGTGAGAATCCTGGGCGGACTGATTCAGCCGATCCTGGTTATGATCTTTCTCATGTTGATTCTGTCTCTGGCGGCAGCCTTCCATTCATCCAGGAAGATCGTGGAGCCTTTAAACAAACTGAACCTCGAAGATCCGAAGATGAACGACACCTACGATGAGATCACACCGCTTCTCACCAGGATCAACAAGCAGCAGAAGACCATCCGGGAGCAGCTTTCCGAGGCAAAACGGCAGCAGGAGGAGTTTGCGATTATCACCAACAACATGAGCGAGGGCCTTCTGGTCATCGACAAGCAGACGGAAATCCTTTCCTGCAACACCAGTGCCGTGAAGCTTCTGGGAGCGAAAAAAGCGGTGACGGATCAGAGCGTTCTCACGATGAACCGGAGCGAGCCTTTCCGGAAGGCTGTGGAAGGTGTTCTGAAGGGAAAACATATGGCAGATTTTATCGAGCTGGAGGACGGTGTCCGTCAGCTGATTGCCAACCCGGTGCTGGAAGATGGAAAAGTCACCGGCGCGGTTCTTCTTCTGGTGGATGTGACGGAAAAAATGCAGCGCGAATCTTTGAGAAGAGAGTTTACGGCCAACGTTTCCCACGAGCTTCGGACGCCGCTGACCTCGATTTCCGGCTTTGCGGAGATCATGCAGGACGGCTATGTGAAGCCGGAGGATGTCAAACGGGTGGCCGGTAAGATCTACGATGAGGCCCAGCGGCTCATCACTCTGGTGGGAGATGTCATGGAGATTTCCAGGCTGGATGAGGGCATCACCGAGTACAAAAAAGAGCGCGTGGATCTTCTGGATGTCGTGGAAGATTGCAAAGAACGGCTTCAGGAGGCCGCCGACCGGAAAGAGATTCAGGTGGAGGTCATCGGGCAGTCTTTTGTTTTTGAGACCACGAAAACCATTCTGGAAGAGGTTGTATACAATCTGATGGATAATGCCATCAAGTATAACAAGGAGCAGGGAAAGGTGACTGTACGGATCTTTCAGAAGGACGGCGAGTTCGGTTTCTCCGTGAAAGATACGGGTATCGGTATTCCGCTGATCCATCAGGATCGTATTTTCGAGCGCTTTTACCGGGTGGACAAGAGCCGTTCCAAGGAGATCGGCGGTACGGGCCTGGGCCTTTCCATCGTAAAACATGGCGTCAGCTGCCTGGGCGCAAAGATCTCTGTAGATAGTATACAGGACGAGGGAAGCACGTTTACCGTGACCTGGGGCTGACCTGTTTTTCCTCCATAGCAAGACTGTAACTATTTGGAATCCACTGTCCCGCGAGGTGTTTTGGCATGAATATGCCAAAATTCCGAGGGTTGCATACAAAAATCCCATCGCCGAAGGCGATGGGATTTTTGCGCATAACTGTGAAGGTACTGAACAGTTACGCAATGTTTAAAAATTCCTCCATGGCGCGGCTGATGTATTTTCCATTTTTCCAGTAGAAATAAAGGTTTCTCCGGGTCTCAGCCCCGGGAAGTTTGTAGTAGATCACGTCCGGATGGGGAGTGACATGGCGAACCAGAGTGTCGCTTATGAAGGAGATCCCCATACCGGCACAGGTGATGTTGTAGGAGGTCATCTGCTGGTCCAGCTCCAGAACGACTCTGGGGGAAAAACCATTGGCCTGACAGAGAAGGGTGCTTCGCCGTCGGGTATCATTTTCCTGTTTCAACAGAATAAAAGCTTCATCTTTGAACTGCTCCAGGGGAACCGGGGCAGTTTTTTTGTCCAGAAAAGCGCCACTGCAGATCTCCTCCACAGAGAGCTGGTAGCTTTCAAAACGTCGGTTGATGGGGAAAGCTCTGGGAACGGCCAGAATCAGGTGTTCCTCATGAAAAAGCCGTCTGCCGAAGACGGCTTCGTTGAAGGGATAATTGTCGATGGCGAGATCCAGAACGCCGGAGAGGAGAAGTTCCTCCAGCCGGGCCGTGCTCTCCTCAATGAGATTGATCTTCACCAGAGGGAAGCGGCGGGTAAAATCACCGATGAGATGCGGGAGGACACAGGAGGAAAAAAGGCTGCTTCCGCCTAAGGTGAGATGGCCGGTTTTCAGGCCGCCCAGGTCGTTGACAAAGCTTGAGAAGGAATTTTCAATGGCGAGAATTTCCTCCACGGACTGGATATAGCGCTCCCCGCATTCGGTGAGAGTGAGAGGGGAGGTGTTCCGGTTAAAGATGGGGTAGCCGATCTTATTTTCCACACGGCGGACGTTGGCGCTTAGGGACGGCTGGGAGATGTAGAGATTTTTTGCGGCTTTGGAGAAGCTTTTTTCCTTGTATACTTCATACACATAGTTCATTCCCTGGAACATTTTTGTATTTTCTCCTTTTGATATAGCTTTAAAATTATAACTGATATAGTAATATATGTATTTGATTATATTTTACCATGCTCCTATAATGGGGGCAACGAAAAAAATCAAAATTGAAATATAAGTGTTGTGGAGGAAAAGGAAATGGAAAAAGAGAAGAAAACAATCGATTACCGTGTGGAGAAGGATTCTATCGGAACCAAGGATGTGCCGGAAGGCGTGTATTACGGCGTACAGTCTTTAAGAGCCGCTGAGAACTTTCATATCACCGGTCTTTCCATGCATCCGGAGATCATCAACAGCCTGGCATATATCAAGAAGGCCGCTGCCATCACCAACTGCGAGGTGGGCATCATTGATAAAAAGATTGCCAATGCGATCGTGAAGGCCTGCGATGAGATTCTGGAAGGAAAGTTCCACAAGGACTTTATCGTGGATCCGATCCAGGGAGGCGCCGGAACTTCTCTGAACATGAACGCCAACGAAGTCATTGCCAACCGTGCCATTGAGCTTCTGGGCGGCCAGAAGGGTGATTACAGCATCGTAAACCCCAACGACCATGTAAACTGCAGCCAGTCCACCAACGATGTCATTCCCACCGCCGGAAAAATGACTTCCCTGCGTCTTCTGAAAAATCTGAAAAAGGAGCTGCGTCGTCTTTATGAAGCTCTGAGCAAAAAGGCAGATGAGTTCGACCATGTAATCAAAATGGGCCGTACCCAGATGCAGGATGCCGTTCCCATCCGTCTGGGCCAGGAGTTCAAGGCTTATTCCGTAGCTGTGATGCGTGATATCAACCGTATGGACAAAGCCATGGATGAAATGCGGACCCTGAACATGGGCGGAACCGCTGTCGGAACCGGCATCAATGCCGACGAGGCTTATCTGAAACGGATCGTTCCCAACCTGGTGGAGATCTCCGGAATGGATTTTGTACAGGCTTTTGACCTTATCGATGCTACCCAGAACCTGGATCCCTTCGTAGCAGTATCCGGAGCTATCAAGGCCTGTGCCGTGACGCTTTCCAAGATCGCCAACGATTTCCGACTGATGTCCTCCGGCCCCAGAGCCGGTTTCGGCGAGATCAATCTGCCGGCAAAACAGAACGGTTCTTCTATCATGCCTGGTAAGGTAAACCCCGTTATCCCCGAGGTGGTAAACCAGGTGGCCTTTAACGTCATCGGTAATGACGTGACGATCACGATGGCAGCAGAGGCCGGTCAGCTGGAGCTCAACGCTTTCGAGCCTATCGTTTTCTACTGCATGTTCCAGTCCATCGATACGATGGCTTATGCCGTTCAGACCTTCGTGGACAACTGTGTTTCCGGTATTACCGCCAACGAGACCCGCTGCCGTTATCTGGTGGAGAACAGCGTGGGCGTCATCACCGCCATCTGCCCCCATGTCGGCTATCAGAAAGCCGCAGATATCGCAAAACAGGCCATCAAGACCGGCGAATCTGTCCGTGATCTGATTCTGAAAGAGGGACTTCTCACTGAGGATGAGTTAAACGAGATCATGGATCCGGTTAATATGACCGAGCCGGGAATCTCCGGAAAAGAGCTGCTGGTAAAAACCACTGCAAAGAATGCATGATAATTTCTTCCTATATAAGAAACTGCTGCCCGGAAAGTTGGGGCAGCAGTTTTTTTATGGAAAATTTGGACAGGAAAAATGCCTGTACTCCGGAAGAAAATACAGGCATTGATATTTTATTAGTAGGGATAGAAGTTTCCGTTGGAATCAGTGACACCTTTTTCTCCGAAGGTATAAATGTTTCCTTCGCTGTCCACCCAGTTTCCATTCTCATCCATAGTGCAGACGATGTGGTTGCCCTGACTGTCGTAGAAATCGGCTTTGCTTCCTACCTCAACGGAGCTGTTTCCGTTTGCAGGTGGATCGTAGTAATACTCATTTCCGTTGGAGTCTTTGACGCCGTTCTCGTAGAAGGTGTAAGAGATTCCGTTGGCATCCTGCCAGCTTCCGTCCGGCATCTGGCTTACATCCACGCGGTTTCCGCTACCGTCATAGAAATAACGGGGAGCTTCGGTGGAAGTGGTCTCGCCACTGCTGGAGGAGTCTCCGCCATTGGAAGAACCGTTGTCTGTGGTTCCGGTGGAGCTGTTGTCAGTGCTTCCTGTGGAAGTTCCAGTAGAACCATTGTTTCCGCCGCTGGTAGTTCCGGTCGTGCCTCCGGTGGTCGTGCCTCCGGTGGTTGTACCGCCGCTGGTTCCGGTGGAGCCGCCGGTAGTAGTACCAGTTGTAGTTCCGGCGGTGCTGGAAGAAGTGCTGGTGGAACCGGTATTGGCAGTGGAAGGAGTCTGGTTACTATTATTATTGGCAGCAGTGCTGGTTTCGGACTCGCTGGTCTTCTCAGTTGCTTTCTCTGTTGTCTTCTCGGTGGCTTTCTCTGTCTCGGACTCAGACTCTGTGGAAACAAGAGTGGTTGTCTCAGACTGACCTACCTGGATTTTTTCTCTCTGTTTGCGGCAGCCGCTTAAACTCAAGGTAGCCGCCATTATAACTGCAAGAACGAGTGCGCCCCATTTCTTTTTATTTCGCATAGTTAGTTACCTCCATGTGGACAGGTTTCGAGTTACGTCTGATATTATAGAAGATTTGGAGGAGGATTGCAACTTTGTGACGGGAAAAAAGTCTTAACTTTCTGTGAAGTACCGTTATTCTGTGGTGGTTTGGATGTAGGTCAGGAGGTCTTCACAGCGGGCAAGGGTGCGGGCAGAGAGGTCGAGGCTGGCCTGCATTTCGGAAGAGGAGCCGTCGTTTTCCTGGCGGATCTTGTCGGCGGCAGCTTCTTTTTCGTTGATCCACTGGAGCTGTTCTTTCAGGATTTCCTGGTATTTGTCTTCTGGGACATTGTCTTTCAGGAGCTGCCAGAGCTGGTTCAGGCAGGCGTCTGTGGTGGTGTACATTTCTCCGGCACAGGTATTCATTTCCTGCTGGGTAGAGACAGCGGTAAGCTTCGTGTTGAGATCATCATAAGCTGTTTTGCAATCATCGTAGAGGCTCCTGGCTTCTTCGGAGGGTGTGGATCGTTTGTAGGAATAGATGCCGAGCTCTTCTGCTTCATTGACGATGATGGGAAGCGTGAGTTCAGTGTCATTATCGTTGGCTATGGAAACCCAGCTGTATACTTCAGCTGACAGGGCACTGACCGGTGTTCCCGGAAGACAGATTTTAAAGGTGTCGGTGCCGGTCAGCCCATAGGCTTCGGAATAAACATATTTTATGCTGTCAATGATCTCGGTTTCGCCGACGGTATTCTGATAAGCAATGTCAGAAAGCGTCATCTCATAGGTGGTGTCGTCCACTTTGGTCAGGTCGGTGAAATGACCGGAAAATTCGCTGTAGTAGAGCGTACCGTGGTCATAGCCGTCTCCGGTGGAGCCCATATCGGAGTCGTGATAGTTTCCTGCAAAAGAGCCATCCTTTTCAATGGTAAAATAGGTAGACCAGGCGCCGGCACCGCTGCTGAATTCAAAGGTATATCCGGAAAGATCCTCAAAAGTCAGGGTGTTTGTTTCGGAAGTCTCTGAGCTGCTTTCCATTTCTGCGGCAGGAGTTTCTGCGGCTGCGGCCGTTACCATGGAAGTAATGGAAACAGGAATGGTTAATACGGATAAAGTGAACAGTAGTTTATTTTTCATAAAACACCTCCGGATAAAACAAAAAATTTTATGAACATTCGAAATCCGCGGATTTACTGCGTAAATCGCTACTTCCTCATGTCTAGTGGGTTCCAAGTTCGAAAGCCTTATCATGCAAGTACGAACGGCTTTTTGACCTTTTGACCCTAGCATCGTTTAATTATTTTAGTATAACAGATAAATGGGAGGAAAGCTATCTCCTGTAGGAAGATTTAAAGTTTGTAATAAAAATTTAAGCTTTAGGAGAATCTGGAAGAGACGTTATACTGGAATCAAAATATACCCGGGAATGGAAGAAAGATGAAAAAAGGATGGGACAGGAAAAGTCCCATCCTTTTTTGCAGAAAACTTTACTGGTTGCAATTGTTGTAAATAGGATAATGATATTCCGTCGCTTACAGAGAGGACTTTGATTGTTCTGTTACCACAGGAGTTATGAGAATACCACTGGGCTTTAACTGATATTCATAGGCCCAGGTGACACCGCTGGTACGCCAGTACTCGGGGCCGTCCCAGATGGCGGTATGGTCACAGTTGTGAAGACCGCCGAAGGTGTTGGCACGGTTTCCAAAGGAGGTGATGGAGAGCAGGTGCTAGCAGGTGCTTTCCCGGCTCCACCTGGTCGATGGTGAGGCTGTAGGGTGAGAAGGCAATTCGCCCTTTGTCCTGTCCGTCCAGGGCAATCTTGATGACCGGGCAGCGGAACTGGGTGGCTTCTATTTTAAGACTGCAGGGTTTCTCTACGGTAATGGGAACCTGATAGGTCAGGTTGCCGCCGTAGAAGGGAAGCCCCTGGGAGCAGATGTTCCCGAAGGCCAGGCTGGTCACCGGGGCGGTGATCACTGCGGTCTGACCGGCTGTCCGGACGCCGAAATTGCCCAGAAGGTAGAGCGCTTCCACATTAAATTTGTTGTAGTAGGGCATCTCAAGTTCCAGAATATTCTCTCCGGGCTTTAAGTCTGGAAGAGCGACGGTTTTAATCGCAGGATCGACATAGTAACCGGTCACTTTGGAGGAAACGGCTTTTCCGTTCAGGCTGAGTGTGGTTTCATCTGCATTTTCCAGTGCCAGGGAGGGGGCTTTCACAGCGATTTCTGACCGGATGTGGAAACGGAGTGCGAGATGATGACGGATCTCTTCTGTTTCCGGATGCACCCAGGGCTGAGGGGAGGCCTCTGTCCGGAGTGGATATCCCACCAGGGCGCGGAATTTGTTGTCGATCCGGAGGATTTCCTCTTTTGCCTGCCAGGAACCATCGTCAAACTGGGCTTCTGCCAGATCCAGAACCAGTACGTTGGGCTCTTCCAGTGTGACATCAACAAGCTCCGGAAGGGTAAGCTCTGTCTCCGGTGCAGCAACTTCCGGAGCGGTCTTTGCAGAAACGCCGGAATCGCAGGCAGGAGTCAGAAGGTAAAGGAGAGAATCGTGGTCGTATACGGTCTCCCGGATGAAGGTATTTCCACCGTTCTGCTCAAAAGGAACCTCACAGATTTCGCCGGTCATGGCATCGTAGAGCGTCGGACGGTAGTTTCCCTTTATTTTGATGAGGAGCCTCTCTTTCTTCGGAAAGTCCGGATTGGGCATTTTGTTGCAGTGGGAGAGGAAAAGCCACTTGTTGTCTCCGTCTTTCCGGAGCTGGCAGAGCATGTTGCTGACCCGGAGAACGGAATCATTATGGACATCCACGGTACGGTAAGGCGCCAGGGCCGTCAGGAGGGCATTTTCCGCGAAGACGGTCTTCTCACAGGTATCCGCGAAAGGAACAACGATCACGTCGTATTTCATTTTTCCAACGAGGAAATCACCTTCTGAGGTCAGCATTTCCTCAGGAGTCTGATCCTTCCAGAGGGATTCGGAAATGAAGTCAAAGTCCATCAGGCCGTAAAGCAGCCATTCGGTAAGCTTCTGGAAATTGTAATCCATCTCCTGGCGGATCCCGGCAGTCTGCTCACGGGGGCCCCAGTAGAGCCAGTAGGATTCCACCGGATGGACCACGCCGACCTTCACCTCGGCAGCCCCCCCGGGTGAGGGCGGTGTTCAGACGGCTGAAATAGTCCTCAATCAGGGGGGGATTCCTTATACCAGGGGGACTGGTAGCTGATGGAGGCCGGAAAATCGCGTTTGGCCTCGCCTGCCATGGAGGTCCAGGCCAGGTGGTGGACGCGGATGGTGACGCCCAGGGCAGCCTGCCAGTCACCGGCCAGCTTGTGTCCGCGGAAATCAAAGTCCCAGTTAGTCACGCCGTAGAGTTCGCTGGCCATCCACTCATAGCCGAACTGATGGACGGCGCTTTCTGCCTGCTTGGCAGTAGTCAGCTCCCTGAAATCACAGAGCATATCGATTCCGGGGAGGTCAAAGGAGCGGTAGGAGCGCATGGCCTCGCCGAGCGCTGCAGTCTGGGAAGCCAGAGTAGGCTCATCCATCATATGGCCGGTGAGGGCGATTCCGTGGCTGCGGCACCAGGACCCCACGTTGTCGGCGAAGGCATTGGCGAAACGCTCGCAGATATGGTCGTGGTAGTGATAACGGTTCACGGATACCCGACCGCCGGGAAGCTCCCAGACACATTCCGGGAAAGTGTCAAAGAAATAAGAGCCGTAAGAATCCTTGTAGGTGTCGTTGAAATCATCCGTATAGGGCAGGATGACCTTCTTTTTCTCCCCGGCAAAGCCAAGGGTGGATTTATGGCAGAACTGCGGCTCATCTGTGAAGATTGCCGGAACATTCCCGCCAAACTGTTCTCCCAGAAGTCCGGCATATTTCTCATGCGTCACTTCAA
>OLSO01001319.1_pt1 | contig 19520 bp, 21 predicted proteins | sample 1672441 | NCBI WGS metagenome assembly OLSO01 (sample SAMEA3136686, study PRJEB25190) | human gut metagenome | biome: human gut; feature: human-associated habitat; material: faeces | place: Austria | collected 2013 | reverse complement strand
GCAGAAAAATAGTAGAATATGCAAAAACAGCACCGGATCCTCAGAAATATAAAGCCGCTCACCAGTCAGAATACAAACTGCATGATTCCTTAAAACAGCAATTACAGGAACTGGGCATTACCAAATTACCTTCCCCGGAAAGACTGCAGAAAAAAATAGACAACCTTAGAAATGAACGTTCTTCTGCGACCAAAGAAAAGCAAGATTTAGAAAAAAGACGATCTACATTAAATACCATAACCGCCAATTTCAACACCTTGCTATCCAATGACGCACATTTCAAGGATATTTCTGAACACCGACAAGAGGAACATGACTTATAATAATCTCCATATGCTATGAGCTAAGGTCAATTACACTGTACATCATTGGCCTTAGCTCATTTTTTACTCTTCATCAATTTCAAACAAAAATCCCTCCAAACTCAAAACGGGTTTAGAGGGCAGATGGAATTTTATCTGGGCGTGTCAAATCCGCACACCAAAGCACCGTTTTTTATTGGCGGGCCTATGCCTTTCTATTAATAGTTCTTTATTGATGACACCTTAGTTTATCGCAGTAATTCTGTAACTGTTCAATAGCTTCGGATTTGCTAAATCCCAATGCAAACATCTTGCTCAAATATGAGCAACAAAGTTCTTTAATGGTATTTTGCTTTACCTGCTGTATGCAATCATAATCTTGCGTGACAGAATACTTTCCGCCCTTAGAGCAAATAATAAGGTGGTCTTGTTTTATCGCTTTATAAGATTTCAAAACGGTATTTGGATTGATATGTAGTATTTCAGCCATTTCACGAACAGACGGAATACTATCCCCAGAGGAAAGCTCATTACTCAAAATGGCATATATCAGCTTCTGGGTAAGTTGTCTGGAAATAGGGGTTATGTCGTGAAACGCCCATTTTTCATAATTCATTTTTTTCCTCCACCAATCGTAAAATTTCATCCGTAGAAGTCCATAGAATAAAAATAAGTATAAGCAATATGCCAACTGGTATCAGCAGTATTCCGATTAGGATCACGCTGATACCAGTTATGGTATAAGATAGACATTTTCTGAAATACAAGCCTGTCATTCTACTGTCAATGTCAGAGTACCGCTGAAGTCCTCGCCTTTAAGGACGATGTAGTTATCTCCAGAGGAAATGGTGTACTCCTTTGTATCTTCTGAATTGTCATTTGCTATCGTATATTCATCACCACCTGCAATCCAATACAACTCAGCCGTACCTTCATCTATGGTTATCGTATAAGTCACAGTAAGTTGATTACCGTTGCCTCGTTCCAAAGCTGTTCCGCCGAAGATAAACTCTTTCCCATTGAATTCATCATAAGTGGCTGTATAAGTACCCGTGTATGCGTCATCACCCTTATCTTTTTCGCCTTGTAGGTCTTTTTCCTTTGTTAATGCGTGTTTGCTAAAAGATTGCATCCAACTATCCCATCCGTCAATCAGATTATCTTTCAAACTTCCTTTGTCGTGATTTGAGCCGCAGCCTGCAACACAAAAAGTCAAACATAAAATCAAAATCAGAGATATTATTACTTTTGCACTTTTCATATTCCGCATATCTCCTTACATAATTTTCGGTAAAACCATCATAGCGAATACAGCAGCGCCGCCAACTGCATAAAGACCGTTCACAATCAAGCAAATCTTCATCAAATTGTTCTGCACTTTTGCCCTAACATAAGATATGATTGTAAACACTCCGCTGAATATCATAAACGCCGCATAGCAGGAAATCATAATTTCAGCTACGGGTGACTCTAACGCCCAATCGAACATTCTAAGCGGCAGGATAGTCCACGGAACAAAAAGCATAATGGTACTGATAGTAGTTAAAATTTTATTTTTCATACTGATTATCTCCTTTCAGCCTTTCCGAAGTAGGAACAGGCAATCAATAAACAAATTACTGTGATACAGACAGCAACAGGCAGCCACGGAACTAACTCAACCTGTGCTGTATTTAGATTAGACGCTATCTTTCCGTACTCTGCCGTTACCACAAAGAACGGGTAAGCCATAGGATACGCAAACCAGATTTTCGTGTTAATCATTAATACGGACGGCACAATTGAAGCAAGTCCTATCCCGACAGAGAAAATCGGCGTCTGAATACAGACAGATAGAAGCCAGAAAAAGGTAAGCATCGGTATAGATGACACAAGCAACAGTCCTGCTTCCTTAATTACAAATAACGGCGACAAGATAAAATTATAGTTCTGCGTTCCCGTCACAATAGCGGCACTCAGGTAATACATACCAACTGACATAAGGACTTGGACAACCGCCAAAGAAAGTAGCACTATAAACTTTGCCATACATAATTTCGCTGTATTAATAGGCAGAGCAAGCATTTTCAAAATACCCTTGTTGCTTCTTTCGGTCTGGTTAAGCAGAACAGTACTCACAACCATACTTGCGGGAAAAATAAACCACGACATTCCAAGAAAGCCCTGTATCAAAAAATTATATTCTGGAGATATGCCCTCTGCTTGCATTTGAAAGTTCATATTCGCATTAAAAATTGATGGTAGCCATAGGGCAATTACCGCTACTGATAAAATCACCATTATTTTAGAACGGCGTATTTTCTTAAACTCAACGCCGAGTAATGAAAGAAAACTCATTCCATAGACCTCCTTACCTTCAAAAGTAATACTTCCGCAATAGCGATAATGACGGTTTCAATCACGCTTGCAATCAGCATATTTCGTATAACATTTCCTGTTGCTCCTGCGAATGTCTGAAACGGCAAAGCAAATGGGAATATGGATAAAACAAATTTATCGGTAGGAAGCATTGTTGCCACAAACACACAAATAACTCCAATGCCAAGTGATACCCACATATTCTGACAAAGCGATGCAATTAAAAGTGATAACAACGCTGATGGCAACATTAAGGCAAAGGCATATCCGAAACTTTTCAGCAATTCCAATGCAAAATTGCCCGAAAGCTCAAACCAATGAGTAGAACAGAAGGCAATACCAATAGCTTCAAATATTAAGATGACTATTCCCATAACCGCAACCAAAACAGTTTTGCCAAAGAATAGATTCTGTTCTTTGATGGGCAGCATACACATTTTTTGAATAGCATTATCTGCATACTCGGTATGATACATCAAACACGCACCTGCCACTAAGAGCAGAACATTCAGCATAGCCATCATCTGCCAGTTGGCGTCCATCAGAATTTGAATTGGAGAGCTTTCAAGTCCGAGATAAGTTTCTGAACGAACTGCCATATTCACAACAGGAACTGCCGCAGCTAGCAGACCGCCTACAATGAATGTAGGGATAAATCCTGTCCGTTTAACCTTTTTACATTCCAAACCGAAGGTCATCTTTCACCACCTCTCTGCCTGTTGTCAGCATCAATAAGTGCAAGGAAAGTATCTTCCAGATTATCCGTAGGATAGCCCTGTGATACGGCTCTCTGCTTCAGTTCATCAAGACTTCCCTCAAACAGTAACCGTCCGTGATTGAGAATACCGATGTTGTCTGCCATAAGCTCAATTTCGGAAAGTAGGTGTGAGGACACCAAAACCGTGCAATCAAATTTTTGTGGCAGAGAACGAATAAGCGTTCTGATTTCGTGGATACCCACGGGGTCAAGTCCGTTTGTCGGCTCGTCAAGAATGAGGATAGGCGGTCTGCCGATCAATGCACTTGCAAGTCCTAATCGCTGTTTCATACCAAGCGAATATTTTTTTGCAAGTCTGTCTTTGTACTGTGTCAGCCCGACAAGTTCCAACGCATCCATAACGGCTGATTTTGGTAATCCCAAAATTTTACATACAATTTCCAGATTTTCCTTGCCGCTTAAATTTCCGTAAAAGGCAGGGGCTTCAATGAAAGACCCGACTTCTTTCAAAATCTCAACTCGATTCCCCGGATATTTCTTTCTGTCAATCACAAAAGAGCCGCTTGTAGGTTTCGTCAGTCCGAGAAACATTTTCATTGTTGTGGATTTGCCTGCTCCATTCGGACCGAGGAAACCATAAACCTTTCCTTTTGGAATATGAAGATTAACTCCAGATACAGCCGTAAAGTCTGCATAGGATTTTGTTAAATTGTTTGTTTCAATGATGTTCATATCTGTTTGCTCCTTTCTTGATATGGTTTCATTCTACAATTCCAACCTTGCGGCAACATTCTCTCTACCTTACATCTACCTTACATTTATTCGCACATTATAAAATTTCATATTTATATGCTATAATGTCAAACAGAAAGAAGGTGTCCGTATGGATTTTGAATATTTGAAGAACAAACGCCTGTTACTCGTTGATGATGAGCAGGAGCTTTTGGATATGGTTGTATCAATTTTAAAAGAGGAAGGTTTTAATAATATAGCAACTGCTAAAACTATCAAAGAAGCACTTGCTTTGGCAGATAACTTCCAACCAGAACTTGCAATCCTTGATGTAATGCTGCCAGACGGTAACGGTTTCTCGTTAATGGAACAGCTAAAGCAAAAGGGTGAATATCCCATATTATTTTTAACTGCCCGTGGAGAAGACGAGGACAAATTCAAAGGCTTTGGTCTTGGTGCAGATGATTATGTGGTTAAACCATTTCTGCCAAAGGAGCTGACATTTCGCATAATGGCTATCTTACGCAGAAGCTATAAAGACGAAAATCCTCTTATAAAATTACAAAACAGCAAAATTGACTTTGACCGTGCAGAAGTAATCAAAGGCGGAGAGCATATTGCTCTGACCGCAAAAGAACATGATATTCTGGCTGCCTTGTACCGCAATTCAGGTCGTATCGTAACAATAGATGCTCTGTGTGAAGCAGCTTGGGGCGAAAACCCTTTCGGGTATGAAAATTCTTTAATGGCTCACATAAGACGTATCCGAGAAAAAATTGAATTAAATCCCTCACGCCCCGTATCTTTAATCACGGTTAAGGGATTAGGATATAAGCTGATTGTCGGGGGTAAGTGATATGAAAAGTGTACCTAAACTAATACGCCGTTTTGTCGGCATTTTACTTCTCAGCTCAATTCTTTTGATCATCTTAAATATTGTCCTGTTAGTTGTATTTACAATGAGGCAGATACCCAATGCCCAACCGTGGAAAACTGCTGAAGAAGTCGTTAACGCCTTACATCAGACAAAGGACGGAACTTATGTACTGACAGACGAAATGACTCTTGAATTAAGTGAAGCCGATGTCTGGGGTATTTTCATTGATAATGACACGAAGCAGGTAGTCTGGAAAACAGATCATTTACCAGACACCATACCTACGACATACACTCTTTCAGATATTGCAAGCCTAACCCGTGGATATATAAGCGACTATCCAACCTTTACGGGCGAAGCAGAAAACGGGCTTGTGGTGCTTGGCTATCCAAAAGAGAGTTTTTGGAAACATATGTGGTCGAGTTGGGATTATCAGTTAATCGCCAACTTACCTAAAATTGTCCTTACGGTATTGATAATCAATGTTATCGTCATATTTATTATCTATGTAACAGCGAATACAAAACTCTTAAAATCAGTCAAGCCCATTACAAAGGGAATACAGAATTTATCTGTTGGAGAGCCTGTGCAGATTAAAGAAAGCGGTTTGCTTTCCGAAATTTCCGCAAACATTAATCGTACCTCTGATATTCTTCAAAGTCAGAAATATCAACTGCGAAAAAAGGAAACTGCAAGAGCAAATTGGATTGCAGGAGTTTCTCATGACATCAGAACTCCGTTATCTATGGTTATGGGGTATGCAGGTCAGCTAAAAGACGATGCAAATTTGAATCCTGAAGAACGCCAAAAGGCAGAAGTCATTGTTAGACAAAGTAAGCGTATGCAGAACTTAATCAATGACCTTAATCTTGCGTCCAAATTAGAGTACAATATGCAGCCGATAAATCCTGCAAAGCAAAATCTAATTGCTATTGTTCGGCAGGTAGTTGTTGATTTTATCAATATGGATATTGAGGACAAATATCCGATTGAATGGGAAACAGACGAAGCCTTAACTATCTGCCCTGTAAATGCTGATAAGGACTTACTAAAGCGAGCGATTAGCAATCTCATTCAAAACAGCATCAATCATAATGAACAAGGCTGTAAAATCTATGTCAGCGTTACGGCTGATAGCTACAAATGCACAGTAGGTGTTTCTGATGACGGCGTTGGAGCTACTGACGAGCAAATAGAAAAGCTCAATAATGCTCCGCATTATATGTTCTGCGATGAAAATACAACTGAGCAACGCCACGGTTTAGGATTGCTTATCGTAAAACAAATTGTAGCTGCACACGATGGTATAACTGTAATTGAACATAGTATCTATGGCGGATTTACCGTTAAACTTACATTACCGATAAACAACCTCGACTTTTGATAGGTAACAAGGCAACTATATTTACCTATGAATAAAGCTACATCCTCCGAACTCAAATGGATCTGGAGGTTAACCAATTACTTATTCGGACGTATCAAAACCGCCCACCAAAGCATCGTTTTTTATTTGATGGGCTGATGCCTTTATGATTGCCACATCAGTCGTGACATTTTAATTCTTGTAATCCTGTAATCCATTAGGTTTCAATAGAAAGATACATTATCAATAATAGCATCCTGTGCTTTCTTTTAAATGAGCAAATCACGCAAAAAAATTGCTTGATTTACTCATTTGCTTTTTCATTCACAAGAGTAGAATGTGGATATCAAAATGAAAAGGAGATTTGCTATGAGTACATTATTGGAAGCAAAAGAAGTAACAAAAATCTATAGAAAAGCAGGGCATCCCAGTTTAAACAACGTGTCTTTTCGTGTTGCCGAAGGTGAATTTATTGGCATTATGGGAGCATCTGGCTCTGGAAAAACAACTTTGCTCAATGTTCTTTCCACGATAGATACTCCTACAAGCGGAGATATATGGATTAAGGGCGTGAACTTGAAAAATCTCAACCATACAAGTGCTGCCGATTTCCGTAAAGACAATTTAGGATTTATTTTTCAAGAGTATTTTCTGCTTGACAGCCTTACTATCCGTGAGAATATATCCGTTCCACTTACCCTTCAAAAACTTCCACCTAAAAAAATCGAAAATATGGTAAGAAGTTTGGCGGTAAGATTCGGCATAGCATCGCAGTTAGAAAAATATCCCAATGAATTGTCTGGCGGACAGCGGCAACGGGCATCCGCAGCAAGGGCGATTGTAAAGCAGCCAAGCATATTGTTCGCAGACGAACCAACGGGAGCATTAGATTCAAGCTCAGCTACGGAACTATTGAATACTTTATATGAAGCCAACCAAGAACTGCATACCACCATATTGATGGTTACGCATGACGCTTATGCAGCAAGCTTTGCAAGCCGTATTCTTATTTTTAAGGACGGCTGTATTATCAAAGAGCTTACCAAACATGGCAGTAACAGGCATGATTTCTATGAAACTATTGCTGCGGAAGTAGCCAGATTAGATACTGAACGATAAGGAGGAAACACAATGAATAATTTATCTATGGCATTTAAGAATTTAAGAAAAAATTTTTCATTTTATGCTCTTTATATACTGTCTGTATCCCTTGTTATTACGGTTTACTTTGCGTTTACATCATTTTCAATGAACAGTGTAATGCTTGAGAAAATATCGGGGGATGGTCGGGTAGAATCCATGTGCAATGCTATTTCTGTATTCCTGGTAGCCTTTGTGATATTTTATATGTCATATTCAAATCGCTTCTTTTTGAGACGCCGTACTAAGGAACTTGGGATTTATGCACTGTTAGGTTACAGAAAATCAAAGATGCTTTCCCTGCTTGTATCTGAAAACATTTTAATCGTTTGTGGCTCTCTTATCGTAGGCTTGATACTCGGAGCCCTTATGCATAAGGGCATCGTATACGGAACAACAGCTCTTTTGAATTTGTCAATAGACAATGCAGAAATCCATTTCTTTAATCTAAGTGCTATTAAAAACACTGTTGTTTTCATTTTTTTGATAATGTGTGTAATGGCTATATCAAATGCCCTCTTTCTTTTCAAAACTTCGCTCATGGATTTGGTGCGATTTGAAAAAAGTGCAGAGAAAAAAATGAAATTCAAAAAGGCACCTGCAATATTCGGCTTTATTCTAATCATAGTTGGATACGGACTAGCATTGGATATTTTACGCGGCTCTGATTCCTTATGGTTTACTGTTGGGTTTTACCCGACAGGACTGTTGACTTTCATGTCAATTGTAATTGGAACTGTACTGTTTATTGCGTCTTTTCTCCCGTTTGCTGTGCAGAAAAGTAAACGACATAAGAAAACATTTTATACCGAGACAAAGATTGTGACGGCTCCTAATTTTATTTATCGCATACGTTCTAATGCTAAGACTTTAATAATGCTTACGCTTTTGTCGTCGGCGACATTGACTGTTTCAAGTGTATTGGCACTATCGCTTTTCTATCCTATTGCCGCAGTTGCTCGGATAGCTCCCTCTGAGTTGGAATTTAGAATTGAGGAAGAGGGACAGTTAAACAATGCCAAATTGCTTGTCAGCCAATATACACCTGATGATTCCGTAACTTATATTCAAACTGATATTTATAAGGTGACTGCATCTGCCGAAAAGCTACCTATGGAATATAGCGTGGGAACTTCAAAAGGCAGTGCTGACAATGAAAATATATTGAGGGAATCGGGCTTTGAATGTATTTCATATTCGCAATATGTCTACCTGTTACAGGCTCAAGAGAGAAATGATATTGCGGGTAAGCTACCGGTATTGCAGGATGATGAATGTATTTTGGTTAAGTATCAACCAAATGCTGACGGGAGCGATGAAACTGGAAGTATCTATTCCTTGAATATCAATAATGGCAGCATACCGCTTACCGTAAAGGCAACTACACTCAACAATCCGATTTCTTTTGCAAACAGCGTAGGGACAATGGTTGTAAGTGATAATGTCTATGAGCAGATAAAATCGGGCACAGCTTTAGAAAGAAGTATTATAAGTATAAATGGTGAGGTCATCGAAGATAACGAAAAATTGTTTGAGGACATGAGCAAGCTGCTTAATAATAGCCCATATTTGCAGGGACATTCTCATAGAGTGAATGAAATTATGTCGGCAAGCAGCTCAACTTTTCTTTTAATTGGATTTTTGGTTGTACTGTTTTTCATTGCGACAGGCAGTATCTTATATTTTAACAATATTTCTACGGTTTCTGATTCAAAAGCAGATTATGAAATACTCAGTAAAATGGGATATTCAAACAGGAAGCTAAAGAGAATTCTCAGGAAGCAAGTTTTAACCTTTTTCAGCATCCCATTCCTTTTGGGTCTGATAGACTGTATATTCGCAACGATTGTTTATAAAACAGGGCTTATGCAGAATCTACTTGGAAATACGATTACTCTTTATTTCCCTACTATGATTGCGGTAGCTCTGACAGCTTCAATATATTTCATCTATTATTTTATTACAGTTCAAACTTGTTATAAATCAGTGCTAAAGGATTAACCATTGCCAAGCTGTTGACGGAGTGGCAGCAACTTGGCACTCTTTATTCCAGTAGGAAAAAATGATATAATACAGAAAACTCATAAGGGAGTGATAAAAATGAAAGGCATAGTATCAAAATTACTATTCCTGACGAATTACCTGTTAATTATCTTTTATATGAGTTGGAATATAAATCAGAAGCAGACTGCTATAGGCAGCGGTGTTCCACTTCTTATATCATGTTTGATGCTGATTGATGTTACCTACATCAGCTCCTGCAACATCAGGGAAAGCAAAGTAATGAATTTGTTTTGCGGATTATTGGCTTTAGACAGTTGGTATCTGCTCTTGTCCGTTGAAGAAGGAGGAATTGAGCAGATCATTCTTACCGCACTACACCCTATCATATGTTATTTGTCCATTAAATTTATCCTGATGTTTCTATTTCAAGGAAGCGGATATAAATTTAGAAAGGCAACTAATCTTTTGCTTTTTGTAACCTGTATCAACTCTCTTGTTGGTATTGCCATATCGGGCAGGGCATTCGCCTGCTTATATGGAATACAGTTTTTGGCGGGATGGTTATCCTTTTTCTTTGTTCTAACCTATCACCGAAAAAGAGTTGTATTTGTCCTAAAAAGCGAATGGAAAGGTATTCTATTTTCCGTTATAGTCATTACAATATTTTTCATTGCATATTGTATCGCTACAATTAATGTAAAAAATCACATTGCCAATTTTGGAATATATCTGCCCATGCTTCTGTTTCTTATGAGCATTCACGGTATAGTAATTAAAGAACATGGCAATTATCCGCTTTCTACCGTATTCAATAAAAGAGAGACAGCACAAATCCTTTGCCTGTCACTATTTGCTCTTGGGCTAATGGTTGTGTTTATGGGTGGTAGTGATAAAGAACTGTTTGTTGCGATAAATGCACTATTCTCTTTTATCTACATCTGCAATATCGTATTGGGGTTGAGCTTAAAACAAGGTAAAAACAGAATTATTAAAGAAAGTAAATATAAGTCCGCTTTGCGACAGTTGCAGCAAGAGGAACTGTTAAAAACAGAATTCGCAAATTTTCTTCATGATGATGTACTTCAAGACCTTCTTTCAATTAAAAATATGATGACAAAAGCTCATCGTCCAGATATACAGGACATTATTATTGAAACTCTTGATAATTTGAACACGCATATCCGTGAGCAAATGCAGGACTACCATCCTGTTATTTTGAAAAACTTAACTGTCAAAGAAAATTATCAAAACCTGATTGAAACCATTTCGCAGTCTTTTCCGCAGCGAAATATTGTGGTATCTTTTGATTGTTCTGACACCTTGTTTTTAGTCGAGCCATATAATGTGTTAATATATCGATTGCTCAAAGAGCTACTCTCAAATGTCTTTAAGTACGCAAACGGCAAGCGAGCTTGGGTAATGCTCACACAAGAAAATAGCATTATTGAGCTGAGTGTCAGTGATGACGGGAACGGCGTCCCGGACATCTTACTTGCAGCCGACAAAGAAAAGCACAAAGGTATTGCTTCTATTACTGAGCAAGTAAACAAAATGGACGGCTCAATAATTATTTCTGAAAACACACCACACGGCATTTGCATACAAATAACAATGCCAATGAAAGGAGATGCATCTTATCAATATTTTGTTAGTTGATGACCATATACTTTTTGCTAAGAGCCTTTCAGTCGCTTTAGATGAATATAATGAAATCGAGCATTTCTACTCAACGCAGGACATAGCAAGCTTAGATACAATAGTTTGCGATAAAAATATAGACATTGTTTTAATGGATATTAACCTCGGTAATTTAAGTGATACAGATGGTTTGGAAATAGCCTCAAATCTACTGAAATTAAATCCGGCAGTTAAAATAATCGTTCTCACGGGATATGACCTGCCTGTATATAGGCACGAAGCAAAGAAAATCGGTATAAGTGGTTTTCTAAATAAAAATATCAGTCCCGACGACCTAATCTCTTCGTTAATTCATGTATATCACGGAAAGACTTGCTTCCCATCTGAAAGCAACGAAATAATTATTGAGGATTTAACGAGTATGGAAAAGAAAATATTACAGCTTATTAGCAGCGGCAAAAAGCGAAAGTGTGTTGCTGACGAACTTTATATAAGTGAAAGAACTTTATCTAACCATTTGCAACACATTTTTGAAAAGTTAGGGGTTTCGTCTGTTGTAGAAGCCATAACAAAAGCTATTCAGCTCGGATATATATCGCCAATACGCAAAACATTCTGAGAAATGAGGAAAAAGATGAAAACCATAGCAATTATTGATGATGATATTCATATTGGAGACATGCTGACGGAAATACTGACACAGGAAGGTTATGCGATCCTTCGTGCCTACTCCAGCATGGAAGCGCTGTATCTCCTAACACAAAAGAAACCGGATCTGGTGCTGCTAACTATATGACCAAACCCTTTGATATCAAAGAACTTCTCGCACGAATTACTGCTCAGCTTCGGAAAAATGAAATACAGACAGAGAAGCATTCATTGTCGATTGGTGACTTAAGCGGTCTTTCCATGAATGTTCCCAAAGACTCCATCTATGGCTTTGTCAAGAAAAACGATGCGGGCAATCTCGCTGATCCGCCTGATCTGCGGATTGCAAGATTGATCTGGCAAAAGCCTCATTTCTCGTAAGTAAAATTCCAAATGTTTATCTCTTATTCCATTTCAATAATCCGATATGCTTCTTGAGTTAATGCCTTTACAGCACGTTTATAATCTTTATCTTTTACTAAAATATAATCCGTATTAAATGTAGAAATTGCAAATAGTCCGACCTCATATCTGGCCAACGCGTCAGATATCTCCGCCAAAATACCAATCAGAGAAAAATCCAATACTCCCTGTATGCGAAACGCTCTCCAGCCGTCACTCTGCTGTATCGTATTATCCGGTACATCCCCTGTACGGCATACCAGAGATTTTTCCTCATCGGTTTTCCCTATAAAACAATACTCCGCATCCAGATCGACTTGCGAATAGTCCTCTACCTGGCAGACACTAAATAAACCCGGAAGTACCAGCATTTCCGGCATCTCATCATCCCAGTCATTTTCTTCCTCTTCTGTTATAGAATAATTGCCCTCAGCCAGACGCTCAACCTTTTCTTCAAATGGAAGTTCCGGATCAATTCCTATTTCTTCCCAAGTAGTACCATAAGGCACTCCTCCAGACGTATACCCGGCAATAAATGCAAACCGATCATCACAATCCTCATATATAGTTTCATACTTTTCACGTTTCTTTTTTTCTTTCTCTAATCGCCTTTGTTTTAATCGTTCATCCTCTGCCCGTTTTATATTATCCAATTGTTCCTGCGTATAATTAACACCCAGTTCCTGTAAATCCTTTACTGCTGTCATAGAATCCACATGGAACCTTTCCCTGTAATGTTTTACCATGTGCTTCGGTGTGCCCTGATAGGTAAGCAGCCACTGTTTACCTTTTTGAAGGCGGCGGCGTTTTCGTTCTTCTTTATTCAATTTCCTTTTATTTGCCATCTGATATTCTCCAATCAATATTCTGTTTTCATTCATTTCATACATATCCAGAAGCATTATATCAAACTCTGGACAATATTGCATACACTGCTGTTATCGTGTCAGAAATATAGAAATCAATCGTTGCCTTCTGGCTGTTCATTTATGGCTTGTCTGTAAAACTCAATTTTATCGTCCAGATTCTGTAAATACTCATTCCATTTCTGTTGCTGCTCTAACACATACTTTCTATGTACTTCCAATATTTTCATCCGCTCCGGCATTGTACTTTTTCCACAGTACCGCAGTTCAGAATATTTCTGAATATCTCTGAGATGCATACCTGTCTCTTTTAGTCGTCGGATAAACTTTATCCATTCAATATCATTCTCCTCATATTCACGCCTGCCGCCACTGTCTCTTGCTACTTTGATTAATCCTTTTTTCTCATAATACCGTAACGTGCTTTCAGGCAGGTTCGTTTTTTCAGAAATCTCGCCAATTAGCATTTTTAAAATCACCTCAAATTGTTCTTGACTTAAACTATGGTTTAAGTCATATGCTCAAATTATAAAACTTACAGGAGGTAAATGCAATGAGCAGCACACGTTTTGAACTGGGGTCTGAGAAGCTTAAAGAAATTGACGGTATCGGAGGTGAAAATGTCATACAATCGTTACAAGATATTGCTCCGGATGTAGGAAAATACATCATAGAATTTGCTTTCGGAGATGTCTATACACGGCCTGAACTTAGTATGCAGGAACGTGAAATGATAACAATTACAAGTTTACTGACCACCGGAGGTTGTGAACCACAGTTAGAAGTACATATCAATGGATCCCTTAACGTTGGACTTTCTCCCGAAAAAATCATCGAAACATTTATCCAGTGTATTCCTTACACCGGTTTTCCCAAAGTTTTAAATGCCATTTATACCGCAAAGAAAATATTTGCAGAAAGGCATATCTATTAGATAAATTGTATTCTCAATGATACTTGAGGTAATGGCACATTACAGAAGTGCAAAAGTCCTGAAGCTAACCATATTTTTTACGGCTAGCTACAGGACATTTGTGTTATTCATTTTTGCTACAGTTTCCCATTTGGATGAAATTCTCTACGCAAGCTCAACCCCTTTCTCTTTGCTATCTTTTCCCTGCTGTTTGGCAATGATCTCCTTATTGATTTTCAATCGCTCATGAATAGACTTTTTCACCGGCTCCACCGGTTTCGCCTTTTCATTCTTACCAGATGTTATTGTCTTACCAGCTTCCACTTCTGATTTTGACATCGTAGTCGGTTCTACTGATTTCTCTGGTGCTTTCTCTTCCAAACTACAGAAACTCTGCAAATATGGCAGCACATGCTCCTGCATATCCGTAAGATCTGCCATATATGCCTGAAAGGATTCTTCGCCCTTTGCCTTCTGATAATTCAGCCAGCTTTGATCATGCAGCTTCATTTCATTCTGGTTCTTCAACTGGCTCACAATACCTCCGTTTCCATCTCCAATATTGATTTTTCCTTTTAATTCCTGCATCTGGTCACGATCCGGGTAATAAATTGTAAAGTACATCTGTACAGTTTTCTCCGGCATTCCTGTCTTTGGATCTGCATTTGATGCCAATTCTGCATCCATTTTGGCTGTAGTTTCATCCAGGTTTCCCAGCTTCTGATAACCGGAAATGTCCATTTCCTTATCCTCACAGAAATTGATACGAACAATCGGTACTGCTGTATCTGGTATTTCCGGCTGGTAGGCTTTCAGTTTCTCCAGAAGTTCTTCTGCCCGTGGAGACTCTTCACATTCCTCATCTATAATATCTTTCAAAAACGGAATGTACCTATGGGCATAGCCACATCTTAATTCTAATGCGACAGTTTCCACCATATCTTCCTCCGGGCTAAAGTTGTCATGATAATCATAAGGATCAAAGTCTTCCGCTAATTGATCCAGTGCTGCAGCAAGTTCATCCGCAGTCATTTTGTCCGGATAATAATGGACATTTAATTCCTTTGGAGGATAATACCGAAAATCCGGAAACGCCTCTACAATCTTTTCCAGGGCTTCATGTACCATTGGAAGTGCTACCAGAAATGCCACATCATCCAGGTTGTCTCCCCGGATAGATTTCCTGCTGACCAGAGATACCTCCGCCTCATCATAAAAAGTATCATTCGGGTCACGGTAGATAATTCCCATACCGTTTCCATAATAAATTAATGTTGGGTCATCAATGATTTCCCGGTATTTTGCAACTATTTCATCCAGATTAGTACTCTTATATATTTTCCCAAGGCTATGGTATTCATCACATTCCGCAGCATAGTATTCCAGAAACGGCTCTTTCTTCGGAGGCATATTGTTCAGGACGTTATCGATCATATTGTAGTTTGCCTCCACCAGCTCTTCTACTTTCGCCAATGGTTTGTACTCCCCTCTGGCTTTCATCTGCTCCGTTTTTTCATCCAAATATCGTTCAGATTTTTCAAGAAACTCTTCTAACATACCTGTTTTGTCCGGTCTGATTGGGTTCATATCCACTTTCATATTTCCGACCTTATACCCAGCTTCATTCAATACGGAAAACAAATCATCCTCACGGACAGGTCCCTCGTAAGCAATTACCACATCCAAATCCGAATCCTCATTGTATAGCCCATCCCTTGTTCGGCTTCCGTACACACGCACAGCCTGTATCCTGGCATCCAGATCATTTTCCATAATCTCTGCCTGTGCAATCGCCCATACGGTCTCTTCGATTTCTGACCGGCTCATTCCATTTAATCCGGCTTCCGCTTCTGTATGATCCGAAATAACCGGCACACGCTTTTTCTGGCTTCTTGTTTCCTGAAGGATCTCTGCCTCTACTTCTTCCGCTTTTTCCTGCAGTTCATCATAATCTACAGGTATCCGTTCTAACTGTTCCAGTCCCTCGTCCTCTAAAATATCCTGAATAGCCTGTCTCATAGAAATATCCGGATCATCCAAAATGCCTCCGTCCATGAGTTTATACTCCTTATCATAAAAGGAATAATCATATCCTTCCGTTGCCACCTGAATAGCAAAGTATTGATTCCCGATCCGGTAAGCCACTTTCTCCTGGTTCAATTCCGGCTCTAATTGCAGAAAATCCGGCAATTCACGGAAGCTGATACTGTCTACAAAATATGCTTTTACGTTTCCATTTTCATTGATTACTACAATATCGCTTACCGATAAGGAATGCCCGGTATAATCCGCCGGATGGGCAATATTGAATTTTTCATACAGAGAATCCAACGTATCGCCATAAAGCATTTTATTGGAATAGATTAGCTCATAGTCCTCTTTTTTCACCTGATATCCATGCCTTTCAATAAAATTCAGATCCATAAATTCATATTCTCTGCCGGGGCTGCCCTCAACGATCTGGTATATTCCATACCTGTTTTCTGTCCCCAGAAGAAGTTTTGCCTCTTTCATCGACTTTATCTGTGGATACTCCTGCATCCGTTTTTCCAACGTCCGAATCCGTTCCACATCCTCTCTCTCCATCTGGTAATGCTCCGGCCCTCTCTCAATCTCCATCCGTTCACGCACCGCAATCGGTCTTTGATAAGTGGTAACCAGAAATACTGTCTCCCCCGCATCGAACATCCTTAATGCTTCATCTCTATCAAGATCTGTCATTAGAGGCTGATACAATCCAGCTTCCTCAAAATCTATTTCATCCTCCTGTTCCTGCATACGTTGCCATGCATCTTTTTCAATTCCATAGAGACCTTCATGTTCCAATATCATTTCCCTGCTGGCATATTCCCCACGGGAGCCATCTGATTGCAGGCAGTACACCTTTTCCCCGACACGATGAAGCTCCAGTGCCATCTTCTGACGAAGAGGAAACATATCATCTGTGGTATAGCCATATCCCTTTAGCTCTGCCATTCCTACGGAACGATCCGGGAATCCGTCAATTTCCTCTTTGGCATCCCCCAGGATTTCATCCACCTTCTCTAAATCCGAGGAGCGGACAGCGTCTGCTAGGTCTCTGACCATTTTCCTGATATCATAATCATCCCCGGTCATTACCGCATATTCCAGAACCTGTTCTTTCTGTTCCTCTGTAAATAAAATGTTTTCCCACTGTTCTGCCCGTTCCATCTGTCTCTGAGCATAATCCCGGACTTCTTTTTCTGCCATTGTCATTTTCCTGTTCATTGCCATATACATTTTCCTCCCTATCGTCCAATTCTTCTGGCAAGTACAATCAGCCTGCCGTTTGTGCTGGAATATTCACAAGTAGATAAAGAAAGCAGCTCATCATCCTCACTGACGGTAACCCCCGTCGGATAAAGCTGATAAGCTGCCATTTTCTGTAAATACTCCATCTGTTGTTTTCGTGTCTCTTTGTGTAAATAATCATAATAACCGCCGCTTTGTGCCACATTCGTCACATACACAGCAGCTACTTCATACTGGTATTTCTGGTTTTCCAGATATAGCGTGATCTCTTTATGCTCATGATAAAACGCTTCTTTTTTATATCCATTTAATTGCTTGAACATGCTGCCATCTTTCATTTGGTGACCATAAATAATCAAATGTTCCTGCCTGGCATCAATATCATTCCGGCAGTCTAACATCAGTGTTCCACAGATAGCATAGTTCTTTTGAAAATCATGGTGGAGATAAAACTCATTGTCTTCTCCCAGCACGACCGGATAACTGATATCGGTATCAGAAATCTTCAGCCATCCAATGCAGTCTGCATTTTCATCCAGCAATGACTGATAATCAAAGTCATCTATCTCTGTCGTTGGATTATCCTCATTAGGTTCTGTCTCCTCTTCCTGTGTATCCTTCTCCGGAAACGCTATCTCTTCCACCTGCCGGTAATTCTGTCTGTTATCATAGGAATCCTGCCAGTAATCCAAGAGGAATTTCCCGCATATCAACGAAACAACCAGAAACACAGTCAGCATCATATTTTCTATTTTTCTCACATAGCACCTCCTTCCGGCATGAAAAAACCGGCAGGTATTTCACTGCCGGCGAATATAGGTTATAAACCATGATCGAATTTAATTACTTTTGAGTTCCATTGTCATATTGATAAAATTGCTTGATTGCATTTGCAAAAAAATTAGATGCCCCTTCACCATAATCTGCATCAATTTTTTCTCGCACCCTCATATCACGATATGATTCTGCGACAGAAAGCATAACTGGTTTTTCATCTTTAATCTGATAAAGCATTTTCATAATAAATCCATACTCTGCTACTGCTTCTTTGATTTCAAAAGAATCCAGTGGATACTCTCTTCTTGCCAATAATTTTCTCAAAACTGTATCGATTCGTTTATTAAAGCATTCTGCTGTTTCCTTACTGATTGGATTGTTAGCAAAAGACAAAAATGCTTCTTTACTTCCATACCACTCGATAACTTTTGCATATCGCTCCTGCATATCTTTGGAAGACATAACCTCAATATAATGCTGTTTCCATTCCTCTTCACTTCCAAACTCGTTAATTGAAATCTTTCTTATATTCTCAGGCATATGATCAAACATAGTCTGAAACATTTCTTCGATTTCCTTCTCATTGAATACTGAAAAATCCATTTTGTTCTCTCCTTTTAGAATATCATCAATACTTGCAATTAAACGCTCCATGCGTTCTTTTTTTGCAACAAGCATTTTTCTCTGCATCTGCAGAATTTGGTTTCTATCAAAATCAGGAGATGTTATAATAGATTTTATTTCTTTTAAAGGAATATCAAACTCACGAAAAAACAGTATTTGCTGTAATGTTTCTAAAGCTTTATCATCATAGAGTCTGTATCCCGCCTCACTCTTTGCTGTCGGCTTCAATAATCCAATCTCATCATAATAATGAAGTGTACGTGCACTGATCCCTGTAATTTCTGCAATTTCCTTTACGGTCATCATTATCATTATCCTCCTGTCTTTGATAATCTGAATATACTCTATGACGTTCCGTGAAGGTCAATACTTTTCTTTAAAATTTCTGCGCTGAAAAACAGAATCGTTCCACTCAAAGAATAAAAATTATTCAGCTCTACAAACAGGAATTTAACGTTCTCTTTTATGTCTATCAATAAGCAACAAAACAAACATAATAAGCCATATCCCCCATGCGATCCAACAGCCTATTCCTTGATATTGGATATCTATGATTATTCCAATAATAAAAGGAACTGACATAAACATCATTCTTTTTCCATATGCCTTACACATAGCATTCTCATCGTATTTCTTTCGTTCATCCGCTGATTTCATATTATAACCCGACAAGAATTTAGCAGCTTTTCCTTCTGATTTATAAAACCACATTCCAAACAAAAACATAATCACTGCCATCATAAAGTCAAAAACAATATAGAACATATAATACAATTTCTCCTTTCAGCCAATCACTCTTATCTCTTTGAATTTTCTACATTACTCTTCAGCTTTGACCAAACATAGCAAATCAGTATATCCTGACTGCATAAGTAATTGCTTAAA
>OLSO01001303.1_pt1 | contig 19705 bp, 19 predicted proteins | sample 1672441 | NCBI WGS metagenome assembly OLSO01 (sample SAMEA3136686, study PRJEB25190) | human gut metagenome | biome: human gut; feature: human-associated habitat; material: faeces | place: Austria | collected 2013 | reverse complement strand
CGGATAAAAAGAAGATTGAAGATCTTCTGAAGGGAGAGAAGAACCAGAGAGCTGTGACGGGGATCGGGCTTTATAATGTAAATTCCAGACTGAAGCTGCTGTACGGCGAATCTTATGGACTGATCTATAATGAAAAGGTCAGAAATGGTTTCGAAATATGGGTTCGTCTTCCAAAAAAAATTACAGAATCAGAAGAAAGGTGATAAAATAGGATAAAAAGATAGCAATTATTATCCGGATGAAGGGAAGAACATTCTATGAAAAAGGTATTGATCGTAGAGGATGAAATTCTGGCAAGACTTGGACTGCGTCAGCTTGTAGACTGGAAGAAACTGGATCTGGAACTGCTGCCGGATGCAACAGATGGAGAAGAAGCATTGGAAATGATCCGGAACAGTCGTCCGGATATCATTCTTCTTGATCTGAATATCCCCAGAGTCAGCGGGCTGGAAATTCTGGAATTTTTGAAGAAAGAAGAAATGAAAACCAGAGTAATCGTGGTAAGCTGCCAGGAAGAATTCGATGTTGTAAAGAAGGCAATGAAGTTGGGGGCGTATGATTATCTGCGAAAACTGAATCTGAGTTCTGATGAACTGGAAAGTATTCTGGAAAAGTGTCTGGGAGAAACAGAAGAAAGAAATACGATGCATCTCCGGGGAATACGGGAAATCCGTTATGAAGAGATCATCAGGGATAACAGGGATATTTTTGCAGGTACATCTAACTATCAGTCACTGATATGCATACTGGCAGAAGATCCGGACGGGCTGTCCCAAATTGCAGAACTGATCCGTAAATGGGCCCAGACCGATGCCAGGGAAGGCCTGCAGATCCAGAAGGGAAATCAGTACGGATATTTCCTGCTGGCAGAAAAGCCGGAAAGATTTGTCTATACGAAGTTAAAAGAAAAGGCAGAGCAGAGGATTGGCAGAGAACTGTATATGGGAATTTTTGAAGGCTGTATGGAAAAAACAGCGGATATTATCCGGGCTGCTGCGATGGCAGAACAGATACAGCTTTTCAGCTATTATGATAAGGAAGAGAAGCTGGTGTTTTTCCAGAAGAAGATCGAGACAGAGGGGCACAGTCCCAGGGGAATACATGGGTATCTGGATTCTTTAAAAGAGAACATTCACTGCTTTAATAAAGAAGAAACGGAACAGGATCTGCATGGAATCTTCGGACTGATCCGGCAGGAGCCCTATATCAGTATTAATGTGCTGAGAAGAAATTTTATGGATATTCTGGGAATTTATTCTATGGTTGCACAGTCACTGGATGGTGCACTGGAAGAAATAGAGCTTGATGGAGATAACTGTCATTATCAGAAGATCATGATGATGGAGAGTCTTAGAGAAATAGAAAAATGGTTTTTGGAATTTAACAGTATTTTTATGGAAAAATTCTGGATCGCCTATAAATGCAGCAGATCAGAAATCCTGCAAAAGGTAGTGAAATATATAGAAATGCATATCACAGAACCCATCCATCTGTCAGATGCAGCTGGTGAAACAGGAGTTTCTTCTGCCTATCTCAGCACGATATTCAAAAAAGAGATCGGTTATAATTTCATAGAATATGTAAATCTCCGAAAAACAGAACTGGCCAGGCAGATGCTTCAGGAGGGAAAAATGGTCTATGAAGTTTCAGAACTTCTTGGCTTCGAAAACAGTACGTATTTCTCCAGGGTATTCAAACGTTATACGGATGTGTCACCGGATACTTACCGGAAGCAGAGCGAAATATAAATTAAATGAAAAAAAGATCAGCCGTTCCGAAAGAAACCGGCTGATCTTTTATGTATCAGTTAATTATTCTGCTGGGTGGATTGCTTCTGTTGGACAGGCTTCTGCGCATGTTCCACAGTCTAAGCAAGCGTCAGCGTCGATTACGAAATGCTCATCTCCCTGAGAGATAGCTTCTGCTGGACATTCGCTCTCACATGTTCCACAGCTTACACATTCGTCTGAAATTACATATGCCATAATTATAATCCTCCTTATTATAATATCGTTTTTTAGTACCTCTTGGGTTCTGGCTTTATTCTAATATATCTTTGTCAGAATTACAAGTATAAAATCAGAAACATTATAAAATAATATCAAGTTAGATTACGCTTACTTTTAGAAGCAAAAGAATAATTGCGCGAATGAACAAAAAAAATAAGGATGTCAAAAAAAAATATGTTTTTTTCGAATTTATTGACAATTCAAACGGAGAAATGTATAGTAAAGGTACTTGCAAAGAGGCATAACACACACGGTTGTGCCTCTTTTATTTCGTAACAGGAGACTTAACACAGAAAATGGAGGAAAGAAGAATGAAAAAAGCATTGGCAATTGGACTTGCAGCAGTGATGGCAGTTTCCATGAGTGCACCGGTATTCGCAAGTGATGACAGCGAAAGCGGCGCAGGGATCGCTAAAGAAGATCTGAAGATTGGCGCGATCTATATCGGAGATGAGAATGAAGGCTATACCGCAGCGCATATGGCTGGTATCGATGAGATGGTAGAGAACCTGGGACTGGACGATTCTCAGGTGATCGAGAAAACTCTGATCGGTGAAGATGAAGGATGTTACGATGCAGCAGCAGACCTGGCAGACCAGGGATGCCAGATCATTTTTGCAAACAGCTTCGGACATGAGACCTATATTCTGGAAGCAGCAGGAGAATATCCGGACGTACAGTTCTGCCATGCAACCGGAACCCAGGCATCCTCAAGCGGACTTTCCAATATGCATAACTACTTCACCAATATTTATGAAGCACGTTATGTATCCGGTGTGGTAGCAGGCCTGAAACTCAATGAGATGATCGAAGACGGTACAGTGAAAGAAGACGCATGCAAGATCGGTTATGTAGGCGCATTCCCGTATGCAGAGGTTATTTCCGGTTATACTTCTTTTTATCTTGGTGCGAAGAGTGTATGCCCGTCCGCTACAATGGAAGTAAAATATACAAACAGCTGGGCAAGCTTTGACCTTGAAAAAGAGTGTGCAGATGCCCTGATCTCTGACGGCTGTGTACTGATCAGCCAGCATGCAGATACTACAGGTGCTCCTACAGCATGTGAAGCAGCAGGTGTTCCTTGTGTAGGTTACAACATTGATATGACATCTGTAGCTCCGAACACAGCACTTACCTCCGCATCTATGGACTGGGGCGTATATTATACTTACGCAGTACAGTGCATGCTTGACGGCACAGCAATCGATACTGACTGGTGCAAAGGTTTCGCAGAAGGCGCAGATAAGATCACACCTCTCAATGACAAAGTTGTAGCAGAAGGCACAGAAGAAAAAGTAAAAGAAGTAGAAGATGCGATCAGCGATGGTTCCCTTCATGTATTTGATACTTCTACATTTACTGTAGACGGCAAAGAACTGGATACATATGAGAAAGATGGAACAGAATATGTTTCTGACGGATATTTCCATGAATCCGAATATGGTTCTGCACCTGCATTTGATGTAGCTATCGACGGAATCACATCCATCACAGAATAAGTACTGAAACAGGCGGAGCTGCATGTCAGCAGCTCTGCTTTTTCTTATTTCACGGGAAATCATGTGTGCAAAGGGAGTCTCCATAATACGGAGGTTTCTTTTGCTGTATTATGGAACCGATAGTAAAAATAGCAATTCCATAATCCATAAGCATGACAGAACTGCAGCATCTGGCAGGCGAAGAAAAGGAGGGAAACGATAGTGGGAGAAAACTATGCACTTGAACTTAGAGATATTTCCAAGCGGTTTGGTTCGGTCCAGGCAAATGACCATGTAAATCTCACACTGAGGAAATCAGAGATCCTTGCGATCCTGGGAGAAAACGGAAGCGGCAAGACGACTCTGATGAATATGATCTATGGAATTTATTATCCGGATGAGGGACATATTTTTGTAGATGGAAAAGAAGTAAAGATCCGTTCACCGAAAGATTCTTATGAACTGGGGATCGGTATGGTACATCAGCATTTCAAGCTGGTAGATGTGCTTACGGCAGCAGAGAATATCATTCTGGGACTTCCGGGCAAAGGAAAGCTGGATATGAAGAAAATCACGGAAGATATTCAGAAGCTGGTGGACAAATATGGTTTCGAGATGGATCTGTCACAGAAGATCTATGAGATGTCCGTATCCCAGAAACAGACAGTAGAGATCATAAAAATGCTCTACCGCGGCGCAAGGATCCTGATCCTGGATGAGCCTACAGCAGTACTTACTCCCCAGGAAGCAGACAGGCTGTTTGATATCCTGCGGAACATGCGTGCAGATGGATGTTCCATTATGATCATCACCCATAAGCTGCAGGAGGTGCTGGCACTGTCTGACCGTGTGGCAATCCTGAGAAAAGGACAGTATATAGACACTGTGGAGACGGCACAGGCCAATGTCCAGAGTCTGTCAGAGATGATGGTAGGTGCCCGTGTTGATCTGAATATTGAACGTCCACAACCACAGAATGTAAAGAAAAGACTGGTGGTAAAAGGTCTGAACTGCAGAAATAAAGATAGTGTAAAGACACTGGATGACATTGATCTGTCTGTAAATACAGGAGAGATCCTGGGTATTGCCGGTATTTCCGGAAGCGGTCAGAAGGAATTTCTGGAAGCTATTGCAGGCCTTCAGGAGGTAGAAAGTGGCTCCATCAGCCTGCTGGATGATGGGGGAAAAGCCCTGGAACTTGCAGGAATGGATTCCATTTCCATTAATAAAGCAGGAATCAGCCTTGCCTTTGTCCCGGAGGACCGTATCGGTATGGGACTTGTAGGGGATATGGATATGACGGACAATATGATGCTCAGAAGCTACCGCAATGGAAAAGGCCCCTTCCTTGAGAGAAAAGGCCCGAAGGCTCTGGCATTGAAGATCAAGGAACAGCTGGAAGTTATGACACCAAGTATCTCCGCGCCTGTCCGTCAGATGTCAGGAGGTAATGTACAGAAGGTTCTGGTAGGACGTGAGATCGCGCAGAATCCGAAAGTACTGCTGGTAGCTTTCCCTACCCGTGGTGTGGATGTCAACACTTCCCATGTGATCTATCAGCTTCTGAATGAGCAGAAGAAAAAAGGCGTAGCAGTGGTCTGTGTCATTGAGGATCTGGATGTGGTCCTGGAGCTGTGCGACAGGATCGCCGTATTCTGCGGAGGTAAGATCAGCGGAATCGCAGATGGCAGGAGTGCTACGAAAGAAGAAATAGGCCTTCTTATGACGAAACATGAAAAAGGAGGGGAACAGGCATGAAAAAAGAACCTTTCTTACAGGTGAGTAAAAGAAGAAATAAAGCCGGATGGCAGGAACGTCTGCTGATCCGTTTCATTGCCCTGATCCTGGCGCTGGTCGTGTGCGGAGCTGTGATCGTGGCACTTGTAAAAATGAATCCTGTGGATGTATATAAAGCCATCTGGGACGGAGCCATGGGATCTGAGAGACGTCTGTGGCAGACTATACGAGATACCATGGTGCTCTTATGTATCTCCATCGGCCTGGCACCTGCATTTAAAATGAAGTTCTGGAATATCGGCGCAGAAGGACAGATCCTTATCGGAGGAGCCTGTTCCGCAGCAGTGATGATCTATGCAGGAGATAAGATGCCTACAGGCCTGCTTCTTATTGTAATGTTCGTGGCCAGTGCACTGGGTGGAATGATCTGGGGAATGATCCCGGCAGTATTTAAGGCCAACTGGAATACCAATGAAACACTGTTTACCTTAATGTTAAATTATGTTGCCATGCAGGTGATCACTTTCTGTATTGTATTCTGGGAGAATCCGAAAGGCTCCAATACCGTAGGTATCATCAATCAGGCTACGAAAGCCGGATGGCTTCCGGATCTGTTCGGACAGAAATATGGATGGAACGTAGTTATTGTTCTGATCCTGACAGTGGGAATGTTTATTTATCTGAAATACTTTAAACAGGGATATGAGATCGCAGTAGTAGGAGAGAGTGAAAACACAGCCAGGTATGCAGGCATTCAGGTAAAGAAAGTGATTATCCGTACCATGGCGATCTCCGGTGCCATCTGCGGAATTGCAGGTTTCGTAATTGTCAGCGGAGCCAGCCATACGATCTCTACTGCTACAGCAGGAGGACGTGGTTTCACAGCCATCATTGTTGCATGGCTTTCCAAGTTTAATACATTTATCATGGTTGCAGTTTCCTTTGGCATCGTATTTATGGACCAAGGTGCTGTACAGATCGCAACGCAGTACGGACTGAATGAGAATGCTTCGGATGTACTTCTGGGAATTATCCTGTTTTTCCTCATCGGAGCAGAATTCTTCATTAATTACAGAGTAAAGCGTACGAAGAAATAGGAGGTAGATGCAATGAGTGTACTGATCATCTTTATTCAAAAAGCAATTGTCCAGGGCATCTGTATTCTTTATGGTGCGCTTGGTGAAATTATGACTGAGAAATCCGGTAACCTTAATCTGGGTATTCCTGGAATTATGTATATGGGTGGTATATCAGGTCTGATGGGAGCATTCCTTTATGAAAAGGATAATCCAACCCCCAATGCATTGGTAGGAGTACTGATTTCTTTTCTGTGCGCATTTGCATGTGCAGCCATCGGTGGTCTGATATACAGTATTCTGACTATTACACTTCGTGTAAATCAGAATGTAACAGGTCTTGCTCTGACAATCTTTGGCACAGGATTTGGTAATTTCTTCGGTGGTTCTATTTCCAAACTTGCAGGTGGTGTAGGTCAGATTTCTGTTAAAGTAACAGGCAGTGCTTACACGGCAAAGATTCCTGGTCTGTCCAAGATTCCAGTGCTGGGAGGTGTTTTGTTTAATTATGGATTTATGACATACTTGTGTATCATCATAGCAGTTGTGCTGTCGTTTTTCCTGTTTAAGACAAGGGCTGGTCTCAGTCTTCGTGCAATCGGTGAAAATCCCGGAACAGCGGATGCCGCAGGTATCAGTGTTACGAAATACAAATATCTGTCAACCTGTATCGGAGCAGGCCTGGCAGGACTCGGTGGACTTTACTTTGTAATGGAGTATTCAGGAGGAACCTGGACTGACAATGGTTTTGGTGATCGAGGCTGGCTGGCTGTGGCATTGGTAATCTTTGCACTGTGGAAGCCATTGAATGCAATCTGGGGTGCTTTCCTGTTTGGTGCGCTGTATATTCTGTATCTGTATATTCCTGGACTTGGACGAAGCATGCAGGAAGTATTCAAGGCTTTGCCTTATGTAGTAACCATTATTGTACTGGTATTTACCAGTTTCAGGAAGAAGAAGGAACATCAGCCGCCTGCCGCGTTGGGACTCCCATATTTCAGGGAAGAGAGATAATAAAAATATAAATAAAAACAGGAGTTTCCTGTTGATTCCTGAGTAAAATAGTATTATAATACCAGCAGTGGGTTAGTGCCCGTATATACAGTTGAAAATAAGGAGGAAATTAACAATGGCTAAAGTATCTAAAGATATGCTGATCGGTCAGCTTCTTCAGGTAGATCCTAATATTGCACCAATTCTTATGAGAGCAGGAATGCATTGTCTCGGATGCCCGTCATCCCAGATGGAGTCTCTGGAAGAGGCTGCTATGGTTCATGGTCTGGATGCAGATGTTCTGGTAAACCAGATCAATGATTTTCTTGGAGAATAATAAGATTGATGAGAGAGAACCACAGTTTTGAGACTGTGGTTCTTTTTTTGTTCCATAAAAATTTATGAGAATAACAAAGTATAATTGTCCGAATTACGATGCCGGTGATCGCCATGTCTGCCAATGCCTTTGCAGAAGATGTGAGACTGGTGAAACAGGCGGGGATCACAGAAATAAAAATACCGCTACTTTCCTCTTATTTAAAGAGGAAAATGGCGGTATTATTTTATAACTGTGTGAGCTGCTGAAGGGCTGACTCGGAGATCAGTTCTCCGTGTTCCTTCAGGAATGCTTCTCCGGAGAGGGTGAAAGCTCTGCCACTGCCGTATTCTGTGAGAATATTGCAGATCCGGTTGAATTCCTCAGGAGAGCAGGAAGACTGATGTACTACCAGCTTATAGCTGCTGTCGGAGAGATCCTTGTATAAAGTATTCTCACCTGTGAAATAGCTGTTCAGTCCGTGGGCAGCTGCAATAACGTCATCCAGTGTGTCAAATTCGTAGAGACGGATCAGGTTCACATCTGCAGCCGGGCTGCTCTGAGCTGTGTCGCCGGAAGGAGTATCAGACGGAGCTGTCTTCTCTTTCTTCTGTGTACTCTTTACCTTGGCTTCATAGAGTTTCTGGAAAATGTCGATGATGTTGTCAGCGCCGTCCAGCTCTATGGTATTGGACTGTTCCTTTCCCTTAAACGGAGCAAATTTGGAAAAACGGGTATCCAGTTCTTCCGGATCCTCTACCTTGGTAATGATGAGGATGATGCTCTCTGTGCTTACAGGGATGGCTTCTATCATTAATGGGATATTATCAGCTTCAAATCCGAACTGGATCTGTGCCTGCTGCATCATGTCGCGGAAAAGCTTCTTCGCTTTATCTGTGCCGTAAGCAAGTTCGCTGATGCGGATCTGATGATTCTCCAGATCCTCTCTGGTCAGGGTGCAGCGTATCTGATTGTCGTTGATCTTTTCTATTTTCATGTTCTATCACATCCTGTTCTGTTTACGCCCGCTTTCGGAGAAAACGGGACATGGCATCGAAATGCTTTGGTTAAATATAATTATATACACTATATTATATAACAGGAAACTGCAAAATGTAAAGATAAGTAATTTACCTAATTATAAAAATTTTGGGAACAAAATCGAAAAAAATAAACAAATTGACAAAAGCTCTTGCACCCTGTACAGAAGTATGTATAATGAAGAACAGGAGAAAACAAAAAGAACCTGCTAAAAGTATTATAACATTTCCAGGCCGCGTTACCATTTATTCATCGGCGTTCCTGCCGCGGTAATGCATAGGCATATTTCCCATATAAGATAACCTATAAATGAAAAAGAGATCAGCAGGGAAAATTGTTTTTTCCAGAACCTGTATGGTGTTTTCTAAAAAATATAAAAAGGAAAGGAGGACAACTTACGGAAAATATATCACGGGCTACTCAGAAAGACCTGTGTAAACCATTGGAGAATGAAACAGAGAGCTGTGTCAGGAAAGATCTGAAGAAAGACTTGAAAAAAGAACTGAAAAAAGAACTGAAAGAATACCGCTCCCAGGGAATTCCACTCTATCTGAATGGAAGACCAAGTTCTCCCAAGTCCATTGCGAAAGCCTGTCAGATCGCAGAGGGCGGTGGTTATATGCGGGATTACGTAGAGGATGAAAAAGGACGCATTGCTCGTGTCGATTTCGATTTTATCGAAAACAGATAACCAAAGAGGGGCTGTCTGAGATCACATGGAATCTCCCCCGAGGTCCATAATGCCGCCGGACAGCCTCCACAGAAAAGAAGAAATGCATCCGGAGCAGAGGGTTTTGGGTGTTTATAAATATAAAAAAAATATGAACCGATAATTTGTGCAATACAACTGTAAGGATCTATGGTATAATATAAAAGATAGCGGGGAAGAAGGCAGGATATCCATAAGCGCTCGTGTCAACACGATAAAATATCTGAGAACGGAACCCTGGCATTGTATCAGACTATATCGAAACTATACCGAAAGGAAGAAAAAAATGGACAGAAAATATAAGCCTGCATTGGCTGTAGGAGTTCTGATCCTTCTTGTGGCAGTGATCGGAGTGTTAAGCACAGTGATCATACGCCATATTCCCACCAAGGAGAAAATGGATCTGAATGAATACTATGGAGAACCGGCAGACGGAGAGGCCGCCCTGATCCTGGGAACAGAGCAGCTGGAAGAGAGAGGCCTGGTAGACGGCGATAAGATATATCTGCCGCTGGATGTAGTAAACACATATCTGAACCAGAGATATTACTGGGATTCAGCTAACCAGCAGGTACTTTATGCCACACCGTCAGAACTGACCACTGCACTGGCAGCTTCAGAGCCGGGAGACCAGGTATGGCTGAAAAATGATACGGTTTACCTGAACCTGTCATATGTACAGCAGTATACGGATATTGATGCCTACATATATAAGGATCCTTACCGTGTGGCCATCCAGTATCAGTTTGATCAGATAAAAACAGTCACAGTTAATAAGAAGACAGCAATACGCTACCGGGGCGGAATTAAATCCAAAGTCCTTACCACGGTAGCCAAGGGAACCCGGCTTCGCCTGATCGAGGAACTGGAGGACTGGGATCAGGTTGCCACAGATGACGGTTATATCGGATATGTAGAGAAAAAGAAAGTTGGGGATGTGTCACAGACAGTGATCGACCGTACTTTCCAGAGTGAAGAATATACTTATATTACCATGGATACTCCGGTAAATATGGTATGGCATCAGGTTACATCCACAGATGCCAACGCATATTTCGCAGATGCCACAGCCAATATGACCGGGGTAAATGTGATCTCACCTACCTGGTTTTATCTGACAGATACAGCAGGAAATATTGCCAATATTTCCAGTGCAGATTATGTATCTCAGGCTCATGAGAAGGGACTGCAGGTATGGGGACTGATCGATAATTTCACACAGGATGTGAGCACAACAGAAACCCTGGCCAGTACTGCAGCCAGACAGAATATCATCAGCCAGCTGATCCAGGCGGCTGTCAGTGTGGGAATGGATGGAATTAATGTGGATTTTGAATCTCTCAGTGAAGATGTGGGAATTCACTTCCTGGAATTCTTAAGAGAGCTTTCTATAGAGTGCCATAAGAACAATCTGGTACTTTCTGTAGACAATCCGGTTCCCGAGGATTTCACCAGCCATTATGACCGTGCAGAACAGGGACGTGTGGTGGACTATGTGATCATTATGGGATATGATGAGCACTACGTTGGTTCTGAAGTTGGTTCCGTTGCCTCTCTTCCATGGGTAGAGAAGGGAATCCAGGATACACTGGAAGAAGTTCCTGCAGAACGTGTGATCAATGCAATTCCATTTTATACCAGACTGTGGAATACCACAGGAGGTGCAGTGACCAGTGAGGCTATTGGAATGGATCAGGCGCAGCAGGTGATCGCTGAGAATAATGTGGAAACCTACTGGGATAAGACTACTTCCCAGAATTATGGAACGTATGATGTGGATAATTCCACATACCAGATCTGGCTGGAAGATTCCCAGTCCATTGCCGAGAAAGTGAAGCTGGTGTCCAAATATGGACTGGCAGGTGTTTCTGCATGGAAGCTGGGATTCGAGAACAGTGGAATCTGGCAGGTGATTACTGACAATCTGAACTGAAGATCTGATCATAATTAACACAAAAGAAAAAGCATGATGCTAAAAACACCCTCTGAGACATATATTGAAATGAATATGCCAGGGGGTGTTATTATATTGAAGAAATATGGGATAGAACTGGCTATGGCATGTCTGCTGCTTCTGAGTTTCTATATTCTTTCCAGGGAAGCAGCACAGACTGCAGGAAATATGAGCAGATCTGAGAGTTCACAGGTGATACTGGTAGATGCAGGCCACGGCGGTGCAGATCCGGGAATGATCGGTGTGGGAGGACTGGAGGAGAAGGGGATCAATCTGGAGATTGCCCTGAAACTGAAAAAAGTTCTGGAAGAGAAAGGATTTGCGGTGATCATGACCCGTGAGAAGGATCAGGGACTGTATGATGAAGATTCCAGAAATCAGAAGGCGCAGGATATGCAGCGAAGGATCGCGCTGATCCGTGAGAATTCCCCGGTGCTGTGTGTAAGCATTCATCAGAACAGTTATCAGGATCCGGCTGTATATGGACCGCAGGTCTTTTATTATGAAGATTCTGCCCAGGGAAAGACACTGGCAGAGCTGATCCAGACAGAACTGAACACCCGGCTGGAAGTAAAAAGGCCCCGTTCCCCGAAAGGGAATAAGACCTATTATCTGCTGAAGAGAAGTGAAAGTGTGCTAAATATTGTGGAATGTGGCTTTCTTACAAACCAGGAAGAAGCTGGTCTTCTGCAGCAGGAAGAGTATCAGCAGAAGATAGCACAGGCAGTGGCAGAGGGGATCTGTACATATTTGCGGGAAGATACTTTTAAATAAAAAAGATATTTGCTATACTGTTAAAAACTGGTATATGGTTTTCAGAATTTTCCGAAATGAGCCGGCATACGGAAGCAATTACAGATCAGCCATACCGTGTGCTATAATCAGAAACAGTGAAAAGTGAATAAAATACAGGAGGATAATTATGCTTGGCATTATTTACCTGATCCTGTCAGTGCTGATCGGATATGAAATCTCCGGGATTCTGACAGGACCGAAAGAAATCAGTACGGATACCAACCGCATCTGGCTGGTACTTCCTGCCTCCTTTGGCACAGGGATTCTTGTTGTCACATGGGCAGTTTATATTATTTCCTGGTTTGCCAGTGTGACTGGAGGATCAGACAGACCTCTCCTTTACGGAAACCTGATCGTGCTGTCGGCAGCAGTGCTGATTCTGGCATTCCTGCTATACAGAAGGAAAAAGAAAGCACAGCCCATGAAGCCGGAATCCATGGTCACTGACAGGAGCCGTTTCAGGAAAGAACTGGTATTTTTCGGAATCCTGCTGGTCTTTATTACATATATGATGTTTTATGTGTTTTATATTAAAGACGGAGTGATGTATGCAGGGCTGACAGTATGTAGCGATTATGCACCCCATACTGCCATGATGAGATCCTTTTCCCTGGGAAATAATTTCCCGACCCAGTATCCGCATTTCGGAGGAGCGGATGTGAAGTATCATTTTATGTTTCAGTTCCTGGCTGGAAATCTGGAGTATCTGGGACTGCGGCTGGACCTGGCCTATAATCTGCTCAGTATCGGATCCCTGCTGGGATTTCTTATGCTGCTGTATGAGTTGGCACTGCGGATCACAGGCAGGATGTGCTGCGGAATATGGACGATCATTCTTTTCTTTTTCAGAAGTGGAATGGCATTCTGGCGTTTCCTGTGGGAGCATCTGCAGGCAGGAGACCTGCTGACAGTTCTGCAGGAGAATACTGCATTTATCGGCTACACAGAGAATGAGAACTGGGGTCTTTGGAACTTTAATGTATATCTGAACCAGAGACATCTGGCATTCGGACTTCTGCTGGTGACTCTGGCGTTATATCTGTTTATGGACTGGCTGGAAGCAGGAATCTCCCATGAGGAAAAAGGCCTGCAGTGGCTGGGAAAGCGGTTCACTGCGCCGGAGACCTGGAAATGCCGTCAGCCGGAGAAAGCACTGTTTATGGGACTGTTCCTGGGACTGGGAGCATTCTGGAACGGTGCAGCTGTGATCGGCGGACTTCTGATCCTTATGGGATTTGCCATTTTTTCTGATGGTAAACTGGATTATCTGATCACTGCCCTGGTGACTGTTTTCTTTTCTTTTCTGCAGACGAAGATTTTTATCCGGGGAAGTGCCATGGGATTTCAGTTGTATCTGGGATTTCTGGCAGAGGAGAAAACACCCTGGGGCGTGGTGAAGTACCTGTTCTGGATGGGCGGGATCTTTTTCCTGGGGTTGCTTGGTCTGGTGGTATTTCTGCGCAGAAAGGGAAGGGTACTGGCTGTCAGCTTCCTGATCCCGACCATTTTTGCATTTACCATTCTCATGACTGTGGATATCAATGTGAACCACAAGTATATTATGATCTCCTATGCTTTCCTGGGAATCCTCTGGGCATGGGCAGTGTGCAGCCTGTGGAGGGGAAAGGTCATAAAGAAGATCCTGGCGGTGGTTCTGGCTGTATGCCTGACAGTGACTGGTGTCTACGACTTCGTGGTAATATTGAAAGGCAACGGTTACGGACACAGGATCGCCATCAATATGAACAGCGAACTTACCGCATGGCTGGCTGAGAATCTGGATAAAAATGATCTTCTGCTTACGCCTGAATACAGTATCAATGAAGTGACGATGTCCGGAGTGATGTTGTACTGCGGATGGCCGTATTATGCATGGTCAGCAGGATATGATACATATTACAGGGCTGCTCAGGCAGTGACGATCTATACCACTTTTGACAGTGAGCTTTTGAAGAATCTGGTAAAGCAGGAGAAGATCACCTACATTCTCTACGAAGAGGATTCCCAGTTCGAAGGACAGGACTGCAGGGAAGATGTGATTGCAGAGAATTATGAACTGGTATATGAGAACCCCGGCGGTTCCATCCGGATCTATAAAACTTCAGAATCATAAATAACAGATCGCAAAGGAGGATATTACCAATGAAACGACTGGCACCACGTGTGCTTCTGGCAGCTGCTCTTATGGGGCTGTCTGCATTTTTACTAAAAGGAGATGTATGGACATTCTGGACCTGGTGGATTCTGGCATTTCTCATGGGAATGCTTGCCATGCCTGTGACCGGGATCCTGTTTGCAGGGTTTGAAGATAAAGGGTGGATGTTTTCAAAGGTTCTGGCCATTGCAGTGGCTGGATTTCTCACCTGGTTTCTGGTAGCTGTGAAGCTCATTCCGTTTACAGCAGTGACCTGTATCGTAGTGTGCCTGGTATGTGCAGCTGTATGTATCCTGCTTTATCGCAGTCAGCAGAAGAAAGGCATTGATTGTCTGCCTGAGGGAAAAGCAGAACTGATCTTCTGGGAGGAAATCCTGTTTTTCGCAGTATTTCTGATGTGGACCTATCTGGCCGGATTCAGACCCCAGGCATATGGAACAGAGAAATTCATGGATTATGGTTTTATGGAAGCCATGATGCGGAGCACTACGCTTCCTGCAAAAGATCTGTGGTATTCGGAAGGAACTATCAATTACTATTACGGTGGTCAGTATTTCGCGGTATTTCTCACGAAGATTACAGGCAGCCGGGTTGAGCTGACCTATAATCTTATGAGAACTTTTGTGGCGGCTTTCGCTTTTGTATTTCCATTTTCTCTGATACATCAGATGGCAGTGGACAAGCTGGGGAAGGATCTTACAGGAAAGAAACGCTGTGTACCTGCTTTATCCGGAATTCTTGCGGGAATTTCTGTATCTATTGCGGGAAACATGCATTATGTGGTTTACTGCAAGATCATTCCGTGGATCCAGACACTGCAGGGGAAGAAACCAGACAGTTACTGGTTCCCGGATGCTACCAGATATATCGGTTATAATCCGGATGTGCCGGATAAGACCATTCATGAATTTCCGTGCTATTCCTTTGTGCTGGGAGATCTTCATGCGCATGTGGTGAACGTGATGTTTGTTCTGTTCCTGACAGGTCTGTTGTATGCATGGATGAAGAGCGTCAGGGAGAAAGAGGCAGTGGTGGAGAGAAATCATGGAGTGAATTTCTGGAGAAGACAGCTTCTTATGCCTCATATCCTGCTGGCAGCAGTGCTGATCGGAATGTTTCGGTTTACCAATTACTGGGATTTTATTATTTACTTCGTAGTGGCGGGAGGAACCATCCTTTTCGCAAATATTATCCGGTTCCAGGGAAAGATAAAGAAGGTTCTGGCAGTGACTATCGCCCAGGCTGTGGAGATCATAGTGGTATCCTATCTGGTGATACTGCCTTTTACATTGAAATTTGATACCATGTTCCAGGGAGTGGGAATTGCACAGTATCACTCCATGATCCATCAGCTTCTGATACTGTGGGGGCTTCCGGCAGTGTTGACAGTACTTCTGATCATCTGCATTCTGTGGGAGAAGCTGCGAGGTGGCCAGAACCGGGGATTGTACCGGCTGATGAAAGCGATTGATCTCCCGGATCTTTTCGCTATTATCATGGGACTGTGTGCCATAGGTCTTGTACTGATCCCGGAATTTGTTTATGTAAGGGATATTTACGAGAACGGAAATGCCAGGGCCAATACCATGTTCAAGCTTACCTATCAGGCTTATATACTTTTCGGTATGACTATGGGATACGGAATCTTCCGGATGCTGGTGACTGCCAGACAGAAAGTATTTAAAATATTCTCTGTGGTGGGACTGGTGCTTCTGTGTTGGACTTTTGGCTATTTCGGCAACAGTGTCAATGCATGGTTTGGAAATGTGCTGGATCCGTCAGGATATAAAGGCCTGGATGCGACGTCTTTCCTGGAGAATGATTTCGCGGAAGATGCATCTGCCATCCGCTGGATGAAGGAGAATATAAAGGATTCACCGGTAATCCTGGAAGCCAACGGAGACAGTTACACAGATTATGAGCGTGTCTCTGCAATGACAGGTCTTCCGACTGTACTGGGCTGGTATGTACATGAATGGCTCTGGAGGAATGACACTGCAGACCTGAATGAAAAGAGCGCGGACATCGAGAAGATCTACACATCCACAGACCAGAGCGAGGTGGAAGAACTTCTGAAGAAATATAATGTGGAGTATATCTTCGTAGGATCTACAGAGAGAGAAAAATACGCAGATACACTGAACGAAGAAGTCCTGAACTCCTGCGGAACCGTGGTATTCCGGGATGAGGAGTATGGTACTTATATTATTAAAGTTAATAAGTAAGAAGGTGAAAAAATGGCGGCAGTTGTGCCGCCATTTTATAATTTTACAGGAAATTATAAGCCCTCCGGGCAGGATCGCACTGCGGCGGAGAGGAATTATGTCATTGAAGCGACCCGCCGCAGGCGGAGAATCCTGCAAGTAGGAGTCCTTCTTACATTGCGATGGATAGAAATTCAATTAATTTTTGATATTTAGAGACAAATATGGAAAAATCGTGTACAATAACAATTGTGGAAAAAAAAAGCAACAAATGAAATAAATCAATAAACAAAAGAAAGTAACAAAAGAAAGCAGGAATAAAATGAAAGCAGAAGTTGTATCCATGACAGCGGACAGTCTTGATATGGAAGCGATCCGTCGTGGTGGAGAGATTTTGAAACAGGGTGGTCTGGTGGCGTTTCCTACGGAGACTGTTTATGGTCTGGGTGGGGATGCATTGAATCCTCAGGCATCTATGAAGATTTATGCTGCGAAGGGCAGACCATCGGATAATCCTCTGATCGTGCATATCGCAGAGTTTGATAAACTGACACCGATCGTGGCAGAGATTCCGGAGAAGGCGAAGATCCTGGCTGAGAAATACTGGCCGGGTCCTCTTACTATGATCCTTCCCAAGTCTGACCTGGTGCCGAAGGAGACTACCGGAGGACTGGACAGTGTGGCAGTTCGTTTTCCAAGTGACAGGATCGCACAGGAACTGATCAAGGCTGCCGGCGGCTATGTGGCTGCACCAAGTGCCAATACTTCCGGAAGACCAAGCCCCACCACTGCACAGCATGTAGAAGAGGATCTTGGGGAAGCGATTGAGATGATCATTGACGGAGGCCAGGTGGGAATCGGCCTTGAGTCTACGATCGTTGATTTCACAGAAGACGTGCCTGTAGTTCTGAGACCAGGATATATTTCCCTGGAAATGCTGCAGGAGACGCTGGGAGATGTCCGGATGGATAAGGGACTGATCGCAGCTGACAGTAAAGTCCGTCCGAAAGCACCAGGAATGAAGTATCGCCATTATGCGCCTAAGGCAGATCTGGCGATCGTTGAAGGAACAGAAGAAGCTGTTGTAAAGAAGATCAATGAGCTGGCAGCAAAGGCGAAAGCCCGGGGTGAGCAGGTTGGTATTATTGCAACAGATGAGACGAAGGACAGATATCCGGAAGGGCTGGTAGTCAGCATTGGAAGCCGGAAAGAAGAGGAAACAATCGCCCATCATCTGTATGAAGTGCTTCGAGATTTTGACCAGAGCGCGGTCAAATCTATTTATTCAGAAGCGTTTTATACACCGAGAATGGGACAGGCTATTATGAACCGCCTGCTGAAAGCTGCGGGACATAAGATTATTCGAGTGGAGGAGTAAAGGGGCAGAAGAAATATAAATAAATTTATTTCAGGAGGAAAAAAGAAATGATAGCTTTGGGATGTGATCACGGTGGATATGAATTGAAACTGGAGATCAAGAAGTATCTGGATGAGAAGGGGATCGAGTACAGGGATTATGGATGTGACAGTCTTGATGCCGTAGATTATCCGGTATATGCGAAGAAGGTTGCACATGCGATCATTGACGGTGAATGTGAGAAGGGAATTCTGTTCTGTGGAACAGGTATTGGAATTTCTATCACTGCAAACAAGATTAAAGGGATCAGAGCAGCAGTCTGCACAGATTGTTTTACAGCAGAAGCCACAAGACTTCATAATGATGCAAACATCCTTGCGCTGGGTGGAAGAGTTGTAGGTCCTGGACTTGCCGTTAAGATTGTAGAGACATTCTTAAATACACCATTCTCCAATGCTGAAAGACATATTAACAGAATAAGCCAGATGGAGACAGAATAATAAAAATATGACAGCCAGTGACTGATAGAAGTGTGTTTTTGGGGGCAGTTGCTGGCTGTCTTTGACAGTTGGAGGTTTAAATGATGGATAAAAATTGTAAACGTACAGATTATTTATCATGGGATGAGTACTTCATGGGAGTTGCCATGATGTCAGGAATGCGTTCCAAGGATCCTAATTCACAGGTAGGCGCCTGTATCGTAAGTGAGGATAACAAAATCCTTTCCATGGGATATAACGGATTTCCGAAAGGATGTTCAGATGATGAATTTCCATGGGCAAGAGAAGGGGATGATCTTCACACGAAATACTTTTATGTAACACATAGTGAGCTGAATGCGATCCTTAATTACAGAGGGGGAAGCCTGGAAGGGGCTAAACTTTATGTTTCATTGTTTCCCTGCAATGAATGTGCCAAGGCGATCATTCAGTCAGGGATCAAGACCATCGTATATGACTGCGACAAATATGCCAACACACCGGCAGTGATCGCCTCCAAGAGAATGTTGGATGCAGCGGGAGTTCGTTATTATAAATACAACCGAACCGGACGGAAGATTACGATCGAAGTATAAAACTTCCTCTTGACACATCTGTCCATTTCAAATAAAATAAAGCCAAATGCGAAATATTTACGGCGATGAAGAGAATAGTACATAAGGAGCAATCCCAGAGAGGAATCCATCGGGTGGAAGGATTCTGTGCGCGAATTATGGAACCGGCCTCGGAGCCCCGTGCAATTGAAGTACGGCGTTTTTTCCTGCGTTATGGGAAGAAGAGCGAGCAGTGTGCAGGCATTTGGGCACAGTGCTAATTAGGGTGGTACCGCCGAAGCCTTTCGGTCCCTTGTGAGGGATGCTGGGCTTCTTTTTTTCGTTTTTTATAATATGACAGATTTTGCCGGATTATAAAAAAGCAGATTTTTGTACTGTGAAGCAGATAGGGAAATTTATTTATAGAAGAAAAATAAGAAGAATATGCATTCCGCCGCGACTATATCCTGATGTGCTGTCAGGATCAACACAATCACATAAAAAGGAGAAGTAATCATGGCAAACAACAAGAAACTGGTAGAAGCCATCACATCCATGGAAGACGATTTCGCCCAGTGGTATACCGACGTTGTAAAGAAAGCTGAACTCTGCGGTTATACCAGCGTTAAAGGCTGCATGGCAATCAAACCTGCAGGATATGCAATCTGGGAAAATATCCAGCACGAACTGGACAGAAGATTTAAAGAGACTGGCGTACAGAACGTGTACATGCCAATCTTTATTCCGGAATCTCTTCTTCAGAAAGAGAAAGATCATGTAGAAGGATTTGCACCTGAGGTTGCATGGGTAACTCATGGTGGTCTGGATCCGCTTCAGGAGCGTCTGTG
>OLSO01001300.1_pt1 | contig 19759 bp, 18 predicted proteins | sample 1672441 | NCBI WGS metagenome assembly OLSO01 (sample SAMEA3136686, study PRJEB25190) | human gut metagenome | biome: human gut; feature: human-associated habitat; material: faeces | place: Austria | collected 2013 | reverse complement strand
GCGAGGGCCTGCACAAGCGCGGCTACCGCCGCAACGCCATGGAGGCCCCCATCCGCGAGACGCTGGCCGCTACCATCGCCGACCTGGGCCGTGTGCGCCGGGACAGCCTGGTGGAGGACCCCTTCTGCGGCAGCGGCACCTTGCTCATTGAGGCCGCCCAGAAGGCCATGAACATCGCACCGGGCCTCAAGCGCCGCTTTGCTGCCGAACGCTACAGCTTTGTGCCGGCCGCTGTGTGGGCCGAGCAGCGCCAGAAGGCCTTGGCTGAATCCAAGCTGGATGTGGGCTTCGAGGCCTTTGGATATGATATCGACCCCGCCGCCGTGGCGCTGGCCAACGCCAACGCCAAGCTGGCCGGTGTGGAAAAGCGCTGCCACTTTGAAGTGGCCGATGTGGCGGATTTTGCCGCAAAGCAGGAGGCCATCGTGCTGACGAACCCCCCTTACGGTGAGCGCATGAGCACCATTGAGGGCGCGGCCAAGCTGGCCCGCACCCTGGGCCGTCAGATGGAGGCGAACCCCTGCGCCGGTGTGTACGCTATCACCGCTGACATGGACTTTGAAACCCACTACGGCAAGCGCGCCAACAAGCGCCGCAAGATGTACAACGGCATGATCCCCTGCCAGCTGTATATGTACTACAACGCCCCCAAGTTCGAGCACACCGCAAAGCCGATGCCCAAGTCCGGATTTGACGGCAAGCGCCGTTTTGACAAGAAGGACTGAGCCTGAAAAAATGTGCCCGGCCTGAAAAATAAGCCCTGCAAGCCGCACCGGAACTGCCCGGTGCGGCTTTTTGCATCGCTGCCGGAAAGACCCGGGAAATTCCGGAACGAATGACCCCACGACCCCTGCCGGAGAAAAGGACGAATGCAAACAAAGTTTTATGAAATATTATGAACAAGTCTAAAACAAGATGAGACAAATTCATGGAGAATTTACACTCCTACCGTTGCACAGCGGAACAAAATAGATTATACTTACCTTATTACCATGACCTGTGCAGCCTGTGGCGGAAAGGAACGGTGCCCCCTATGAAGGGTCGAATGAAACCCTATCTTCCGGAGTTGACCATCCGTGATTATAATATCTACCTCCAGTATCTCCGAGGCGTGCGGCGGCAGCTGTACACGGAGTTTGGGTGGTATTCCTGCCATCTGCTGCGGTACAATGGCGTGGTGTTTGCCATTTTGTCCGACAGCCTTGCCGGGCGCACAGCCACCTGCCAGCGTCAGCGGGTGCCGGGCACCCTGTGCTGGCGCAGGATGATGTGCCAGACGCAGGGCATCCGGCAGGCGGCACAGGTGGAAGTGCTGCTGGGCTGGCACAACCTGCAGGACCGACGGCCGGATGAACTGCGGCCCGCCAAGCGGCTGCGCCGCGCGCTGGACCGGGTTCTGCTGCGCCGTGCCTACGAGCGGGCCGTGCAGCAGAACCCGGCCCTGGAACGCCTGTTCGGGCAGGAGCGGGACCAGGCCGTGGTGCAGATGAACCTGAATGCCAAGAACTACAACCTGGCTGCAGAGCCCATGAGCAACGTTTACGGCGCGCTGTATTCCACCCTCGCCACCGATGACCCCAACCAGCGCAAGAGCATGCGCTACATCGGCAGCAGCATTGGGCGCATCTTTTACCTGATGGACAAGGCCGAGCGCTTTGAAGCCGACAAGTGCAGCGGCCGGTACAACGTGTTTGTGGTCAATGACCTGATGGGGCAGGCCTCGGCCGTGGAAAATGCCCGTCGGCAGGCGCTGGCCGCCGCCAACGACCTGATGCGGGTGTACAGCATGCTGGATGTCAAACTCAACCGCAGCCTGCTGGATAATATCATGCTGCTGGGCCTGCACCACGCGGTGGAACCGCTGGAAGTGGGCGCAGAGCAGGAAAACTGGGAGATCCCATGAAAAAACAAAACCGAAAAAGCTGGACGATGGCCTATTGCGGCATGGCGGCGGCGCTGTGCGTCGCGCTGATGCTGCTGGGGGCCGTGATCCCCATTGCCATGTTCATTGCGCCTGCGCTGGCAGGGTTTCTGATCGCGACAGTGTGTGTGGAGTGCGGGCGCACCATGGCGCTCACAGCCTACGCGGCGGTCAGCCTGCTGGCGCTTTTGTTTGTGCCGGACAAGGAAGTGGCCCTGATCTTCGTGTTCCTGCTGGGGTATTACCCGCTGGCAAAACCCCGGTTTGACCGCATCCGCCCGGCCGTGCTGCGGTGCGTGTGCAAGCTGCTGCTGTGCAACGCCGCCGTGCTGGCTATGTACGGCCTGCTGCTGGTGCTCATCCCGGCGGGCAGCATCTCACAGGAGCTGCGCACCACGGCGTGGATCGTTACCCTGTCCACGCTGGCCATGGGCAACGTGGCCTTTTTGCTGTACGACCGGGCCCTGCACAACCTGCTCATGCTGTACCGGTTGGTGTGGCAGCCCAAGCTGCACCGAATGCTGGGCATGCACTGAGAACGATTGTTGCACAGCAGTTGCACAAAATGGGAAAGTGTGGTATACTGAACCGCCAGCAGCCCACAGGGGCCGCAGAAAGAGGGAATGCAAAACCGCCAGTTGACGCAAAGCGCCGGGCCACGCGGGTGACAGCCGCGAGGGTGACGAGGAGAGGAATCATCGAAAATTTCGGCGGATGTTTCTCCGGTTGAAGGCTAGACCAGCCGCAGAGAAGGGCAAAAAACGGCAGTGATACCGCAACAGATCCCTTCAAAGAAAGCCATACAAGAACATAAACTGATAGGGAAGCTGACGGCCCCGGCTGTGCGTTTTTTCTGCGCGGGGGACGCCGGCATGGAGGTGTTTTGTATGTGTGGCATTGTTGGTTATGTCGGCAAGCGCAGCGCACAGGATGTGCTGCTGGACGGTCTGGAAAAACTGGAGTACCGCGGGTACGATTCATCGGGGATTGCGCTGGCTCTGGACGGCGGCATCCGCGTGGTAAAGAGCAAGGGGCGGCTGACACAGCTGCGCCAGAAACTGGCCGCGCAGGCTCTGGCACAGAGCTTCTGCGGCATCGGGCACACCCGGTGGGCTACCCACGGTGAGCCCAGCGACGTGAACAGCCACCCGCATTCCACCCCGCGGGTGAGCATCGTGCACAACGGCATCATTGAAAATTACGGCATCCTCAAGGAGCGTCTGATTGCCAAAGGCTATACCTTTGAGAGCGAAACGGACACCGAGGTGCTGGTCAAGCTCATCGACAGCTGCTACGCCGGCGACCCGCTGCGGGCGCTGCAGGAAGCACTGGCCAAGGTGCGGGGCAGCTATGCGCTGGCTGTGCTGTTCCGGGACCGCCCGGACACCATCTTTGCAGTCAAGCGCGAAAGCCCGCTCATCGTGGGCTGGGGCGAGGGCGAAAACTTCGTAGCGTCGGATATCCCGGCCCTGCTCAAGTATACCCGTCGCTACAGCGTGCTGGAAGAGGGCGACATGGCCGTGTGCACGGCCGAGGGCATCCGTTTCTACAATGAATTTGCCGAGCCGGTGCAGCGCCCGGTGCTGACGGCGGACTGGGACATGGAAGCCGCCGAAAAGGGCGGCTACCCGCACTTCATGCTCAAGGAGATCAATGAGCAGCCGACGGCCATCACGGCTACGGTCAGCCCCCGGGTGGAGGATGGTATGCCGGATCTGCGCATCCCACAGCTCACCGATGAGGTGCTGCGCAGCATCGGTACGGTGCATCTGGTGGGCTGCGGCACGGCCATGCATGCCGGTATGGTGGGCAAGGCAGCCATTGAGACACTGGCCCGGGTGCCCGCCGAGGTGGACATCGCCAGCGAGTTCCGCTACCGGGACCCCATCCTGAACCCCAACGATCTGGTGATCATCATCAGCCAGTCCGGCGAGACCAGTGATACGCTGGCCGCCCTCAAGCTGGCAAAGAGCCGGGGCGTGCCGGTGCTGGCCATCGTGAACGTGGTGGGCAGCTCCATCGCCCGCGCGGCAGACTATGTGCTGTACACCTACGCCGGGCCTGAGATCGCCGTGGCCTCCACCAAGGCCTATATGGTGCAGCTGTGCGTGCTGTATCTGTTCGCGCTGCGTCTGGCCTACGCCCGGGGCCACCTGAGCGCGGCAGAGACCCGCCGCTATACGGCCCAGCTGCTGCGGGCACCGGAGATCATCAAGGCCCGTCTGGCGGACTGCGATCAGATCAAATACCTTGCCAGCCGCTATATGAACACCCAGAGCTGCTTCTTCATCGGACGCGGGTTCGACTACTCCCTCTCACTGGAGGGCAGCCTGAAGCTGAAGGAGATCAGCTATGTGCACTCGGATGCCTATGCCGCCGGTGAGCTGAAGCATGGAACCATCAGCCTGATCACCGACGGTGTGCCGGTGATCGCGCTGGCCACCCAGAAACAGGTGTACGAAAAGACCATCTCCAACGCCAAGGAGACCCGCAGCCGCGGTGCACGGGTGCTGCTGTTCACCACAAAGGATGCCGTGGTGCCGGAGGGCGTGGCCGATGCCGTGATCCGGTTGGACGAATATGAGGACATCCTGATGCCCCTGCAGCTGATCGTGCCGCTGCAGCTGTTCGCCTACTACATGGCGGTGCTGCGCGGCTGCGACGTGGATAAACCCCGCAACCTCGCCAAGAGCGTGACCGTGGAATAAACTGCTGCTTACGGGAATTACGGGAACTCCCTCAGTCTTTGCTGCGCAAAGCCAGCTCCCTCAGGGATGGAGCCTTTTGACAGTACGGCAACCAGAATATAATTGCAACAAAAGCGAGGCCCCTCTGAGCGTTTCAGAGGGGCCTCGCTGTATCTTTGTTTCAGATGAGGAAGAGCGGCTTACCAGAACCAGTAACGCTTCTTGAACGCGATGTAGGCCACCGCAATGACCACCAGCACCGCGCCGCCAGCGATGAAGAAGGTCCAGTTGATGTTGGCGAAGCGGAGATTTTCGTTGGTCAGCAGATAACGACCGGCGGTGTCCAGCGTGATCACGCCGTCTTTGTAGCTGTTCAGGTACTGCCACTTTCCGGTGGTCTCGTTGTAGAGGTACAGACGGGAGTAATCGCTCTTGTCCAGATCAATGCGGGCCGAGCAGGGGACCGTCTTGCCGTCGTTCACCACGAACTCCAGGCCCTGCTCCACCTGCTGCAGTTCCAGCGAGGTGTTCAGCTCGCCGGTGGTGTTGCGCACGTCCTTGCCGGACACCTGCAGGGTGTAGCCGTCGCCCACCACACACAGGGTCTTGCCGGTGGTGCGCAGAGAGTTGAGGATGTCGCCGGTGATCACCGGGACTTCCGACTGAGCAAAAACGACCTCATGGTCGGTGCTGTCCTGAATGATCTGCACGGTGGGGTCCAGCGTGATCTTGTCATCGTCGCCGTTGGAAGCGTCATCGCCGTTGCTGCTGTCGCTGCCCGAGGAAGCGGAAGCAGAGCGGTTCACGATGACGGTGACCAGCGCCGTGGCTTTGCCGTTGGAAACCGTAATGGAGGTGGAGCCGGTGCCCACGGCGGTGATCACGCCGCTGGGGCTCACGGTGGCCACACTGCTGTTGCCGGACTTGTAGGTGAAGCTCTGGGAGGCCGAAGCCGGGGTGGCCTTGGCCGACAGGGTGCGGGTGGCACCCGGCTTGAGCACCACATAGGAGGGGGTTACCGTAATGACCTGACCGCTGTTGGTGGAGGTGGTGCCGGAACTGACCGTGCCGCCGGTGGTCGCCTCGGTGGGGATGGCCAGCACGGTAACGGTGGTGCTGGCGGTGACCGAGCCGCAGGCGGCGGTGATGGTGGCGGTGCCGGGGCTCACGCCGGTCACGCGGCCAAAGCTGTTGACGGTGGCCACCTTCTCATTGGAAGAAGTCAGGGAGATGGTGGCGTACTGCGAGGCGGACGAGGGCCGCACCTGCAGCGATGCCGACACCGAGTTGCCCACATAGATGGTGTTGGAGGACAGCGCCAGATCCATCTCGGTGACGATCATGGTGGAGTCCATGGAAACCGAAATGGTGTAAGCACAGATCTGGTTGCCTGCGGCGGCCGTCACGGTGGCGGTGCCCACGCCCACAGCCTGCACCACGCCGCTGTTGCTCACGGTAAGCACGCTGCTGTCATCGGTGAGGTAGATGACGGAGTCGGTGCTGTTGCGGGGGCGCACCGTGGGCGACAGCTGCTGGGTCTCGCCCAACAGCATGTTGGAAGAATAGGTGCCGGCCTCAATGCTCTCGGCAGGCACGCTGTTGTCGCTGTTCCAGGGCAGCGACACGGCGGTGCCGGTCAGGGGCACGGCAGCCGATGCCGGCAGGGCCATGCCGCCGGCCAGCAGGCAGAGCAGTGCCGCGCCAAGGGCCAGGGTCTTTGCGGTTGATTTCATGGTTCGTGTACCTCTCTGGGTGTTATAAATGGAGCGAAATTCAGCGCCGGAAACGGTGCCCGCATCAGCGGAACAGCACACCCAGAGCCTCCATTGCATATTCAAAGTAGGTGACCTGATCGTATTCCACGCGGGCGGTCACGCTCATGCCGTTGGAAAGATCGACCTTGTCGCCGCTGCGGCTCACCACATAGGTGCTGTCCGGCTTGATGGTCATCTTGTAGTACGAAGCGCTGGTGCTGGTGGTCACGTCGCTGTCGATGGCGGTCACGGTACCGGTCAGGGTGCCGTAGGAATACTCCGACAAGCCGGTGATGGCGATCTTGCACGGGTCACCCACATGCAGCAGCGGGCGGTCGTTCACGGTGACCATGGCCACGATCTCCAGGTCATCGTTCTCGCTGGCAACGGTGGCCAGCGGGGAGCCTGCGCTCAGCACCATGCCCTCCTTGTAGGGGCTGTCCATGTGGATCACGCCGGAGGTGGGGGCATACAGATAGTAGTCGTTGGCACCGGTGTTCAGGGCGTCGATCTGCGCCTGCACGTTGTCCACGTTGCTCTGGGCGCTGGTGATGCTCTGGGAGATGGACTGCATGGTGGAGTAATACAGGGCCTGGATCTCGCTCTGGTTCTGCTCCATCATGGTCTTGATCTGGGCGTCGGTGTAACCGGCCGCCTGATAAGCAGAAGCGTCAAAGGTCTTTTGCTCCACCTGGCTCTTGTAGGTCTCGTACTGGTAGTAGTAGGGCTGATCCTCGACACTGGTCTCACTGAAGTAGTTCGTGTCGTCCTGGATGCACTGCAGCAGCTTATTGTACTGGTCCACCTGGGTCTGGTAGATCTTGAGCTGGCTTTCCAGGTTATCCTGCTGCATGTCCAGGTCGGTGCTCTTGATGTGGGCAATGAGGTCGCCCTCGTTGACATAGCTGCCCTCGGAGACGTTCAGCTCGGTGATGGCGCCGGAGTAGCTGGACATGATGTAGGTCTTGTTGCTGGCCTGCACCGTGCCGGAGTTCTGGCTGACGTAGATGCGGTTGGTGCGGGTGCTCCACACCAGCAGAAAGATCATGAACAGGCCCACCAGAATGACAAAGGCGTACCCGTAGGGAGGTACGTCCCGGTCCATCATAATGCGGCGGTCCTGCAGATCATCGAGGTTCTGGATGGTCGTTGTCATAGTTACTTGGTCTCCATAAACACGTCAACCACGGCGTCATCATCGTCCTGGCTGACAAAAATGGTGTAGTTGTCACCGGTGAGCTTGAGGTCCTTTTCAAAGGCGAGGATCTGCAGCTTGGAGCTTGCCAGCTGGCTGTAGGCCATGGGGCCGGTATAATGAGCGTACAGGCAGTTCTTCACCCGCAGCACGGCGTCCACTTCGTAGCCGGGCTCGGTCTGGGTGATCAGCTGGGTGGCCTGCTGCATCAGGTACAGCTCCGGGGCATGCTCCGGGGCCGGGCCGATCTTGAGGGCCTGCACCAGCGGGCCGATGGGCTGTGCGTTGTGGCTCTTGATAAAGTTCTGCAGCTGGGTCAGCGCCACCATCATGTTGCCCAGTTCTTCGGGGGCGATGCGGCGTGCCACGACATTGGTCAGTTTGAGGGTCTTGTTTTCAGCAACTTTGATCTCGTTCATGTTGAAATACCTCTTTGTCCTATCGTTGAATTTCCTCCGCAAAGGGGAGGCCGTAATAGGCAATCACAGGCAGAGAAAGGGCAGAGCACACCTTCTCTGCTTCTGATCACCTATTACTGTAGCAGTAATGGGTGATGTGAAAAATAGAATGTGCCCGGAGGCAGGACGCCTCCGGGCACACCATAACGAGGCATTGTCACCGGTCCGGCGCTTTGCAGCGGGGCCGGAAAACACACTGCATATCGTTTTTTGTCGGGGCTGAGATACCACAGGGCACTCTGCCGTCTGCCATACTTGTCAGGCACCTTGCGGCTGCGCAACCGCAAGGTGCTTTTTCAGCAGACAGGTGCGCACCTGTCTGCATCCGGAGCATGTGCGGCGGGGAAACCGGTGTAGTTGCTCAGGCCCCCGGAAAGCCAGGATCAGACAGGATTAGTCCTTGGGGTAGACAGTCTCATTCTTACTTAGTGAAGTCAAAGAGGCTGGGCAGACCGTTCTTGACGTTGGCGGTTGCCAGGTTGTAGATGGCAGCAGCGGAACCCACGATACGCAGGCCGGCGTTCAGAGCACCATTCAGAGTACCCAGAGCAGTATTGCCATAAGTCATCCCGGCGTCGGTGCCGTTGCCGACAACGGCATCGTAGCCGCTATTGTAGTACTTGCTGACACCGCTGAACCAAGCCTTGCCCAGGTTGCCGGGCTTGTAAGCGCCGCCGAACAGAGTGCCGACGGTGTTGCTGACATAGTCGCCCAGGAAAGAGTTGCCGATAATGGTGACCATGTTCTGGTTGAACTTCTGCCAGTTCTCGACCTTCAGCTCGGGGGCCAGGATTTCGGACAGGCTTGCGCCGCCGTTGACGTAGGTCATCTCGTTCTCAGAGATTGCGGAAAAATTTGCAGGCATCATCATGATGAATTACTCCCTTCAAATAATGAACTTTTGTCGGTTCCTCCCCGGCTGCGCTGCCGGGAGGGAACCGGTTTTATGTAATCGGGTGCGCACCCGACTGCAACGAATCAGTAGGTAAAGGCCTCGCCGTCATCGTCATCCTCTACCACAGCGGCAGCCACAGGCTGCTTGGCCACCGGCTCACGGCGGCGGTAGATGCCCTGCTGCATGTTCCACAGCTCAGCATACTTGCCATCCTTGGCCATCAGCTCGTCGTGCGTGCCGCGCTCCACGATCTTGCCGTGATCCATCACAAGGATCAGGTCGCAGTCGCGGACGGTGGACAGACGGTGGGCTACGATCAGCATGGACCGGTCGGCCAGCTGCTCGTAGATCATGTTGAAGATCAGATTCTCGGTGGCAAAGTCCAGATTGCTCGTGGACTCGTCCAGGATGTACAGACCGGAATCCTTCAGGAAGGCACGCGCCAGCGCAATGCGCTGCTTCTCACCGCCGGACAGGCCGTTGCCGGCTTCCTCCAGGTAGGTGTTGTACTGCAGCGGCAGATGGCGGATGAACTCATGGGCATCGGCCTTCTTGGCAGCCTCTTTCACTTCCTCCATGGTGGCATCCATGCGGGAAATGCGGATGTTGTCGTAGATCGTCTTGCTGAACAGCTCAATGTTCTGCGGCACATAGGCAATGGCACGGCGCACGGAATCGTGGGTATACTCGGCCAGATTCACGCCGTTGAAGTCGATCTCGCCCTCTTCGGGGTCGTAGTACTTCAGCAGCAGCTTGGTAATGGTGGATTTGCCGCTGCCGCTGCTGCCCACCAGGGCAACCTTCTTACCGGCAGGGATGGTAAAGCTGATGTGATCCAGCGCCGGGGCACGGTTGCCGTAGCGGAAGGTGACGTCCTTGAACTCGATGTCGCCCTCCACCTTTTCCAGCGGGATCAGCTCGCTGCCTTCGTTGGCCTCGTCCTCGGCGGGGTAGTCCATGATCTCGGTCAGACGCTTCATAGAAATGCCGGCTTCCTGAATGCTCATCTGCAGACCGATCAGGTTGCTCAGCGGGGAGGTAAAGTAGCTGGACAGGGTGCTGAACGCCATGAAGCCGCCCAGCGTCATCTCACCGTGCAGCACCTGGCTGATGCCCACATAGGTGGTCAGCATGCTGAAACCGGTGGAGATGAAGGTGGAGATCAGGCCCTGGCCTGTGCTGATGCGGCTGGACCGCAGGCTGATCTTCAGGCTCTTGATGTACTCTTTTTCCAGGTTCTCCAGCTGGGTGTCCTCGTTGGCATTGCACTTGATGGTCTCGATGCCGCGCAGGCTCTCGATCATCTGGCTGTTCAGGGCAGCCGACTGGATCATGGTCTCTTCGTTGATGCGCTTGTAGGGCTGCTTGAACACCAGCACCAGCAGGATGCTGACCAGTGCCATGAACAGCGAGATGGAGAACAGCATGGCGTTCATCCGGAACAGGATGATGCCGGTGATGATGGCCATGGAGATGTCCATCACAAGGCTCAGCGCAATGCTGGTGAAGATGGACTTGATGGTGTTTGCGTCCGAGTAACGGGTGGTGATATCGCCCGTCTTGCGGGTGGCAAAGAACTTCATGGGCAGATGGAAGATGTGCCCGAAGTAGCCCAGCATCAGCGGGATGTCGATCTTGATGGACAGATGGATCAGCACCCACTGCCGCACGAAGCCGATGAGGGAACTGGTCAGGCTCACCATGCTGAACACGATGATCAGCGTGACCAGCAGGTTGTCCAGCCCGTAGGGCAGCACCTCATCCATCAGGATCTTATTGAACATCGAGGACGCGATGCCCAGGATGGTGGTGATGACGGAACTTAAAATGGCGTAGAAGAACAGCTTCTTCTGGGGCAGAAGCAGGTCGATGTACCGCTTCATCATGCCCCAGCGGTTGGGCTTGCCGTCGTTTTTTTCGCTGGCCTGCTGGGCTTCATAGCCGGGGGCACCGGGTGCCAGCTTTTTGCGCTGGCTCACGCTGAACTCCGAGGTGGGGTTCAGCAGCAGCAGAACACCGGTAAAGTTCTTGTAGAACTCATCCAGGCTGATCTTTTTCAGCTCAGTAGCAGGGTCGCCGATGATGACGTAATCCTTGCACTTGTGCTTTTTGCCTTTTTCCTCGGCTTCCTTGACCCGCTCGGCTTCGTCCAGCATGTGCTTGCGGCGCTCGCCGTCATCGCGGAGGGTGGTCTTTTTGAACACCACCACAAAGTGGGCCAGGCCCTGGTCGGTGATGACCTGCGCGATGCAGGGCAGCGAGAAGTCGCTGAGGAAGTTTTCACGGTCCACACGCACCGCGGCGGTGGTGAAACCCAGCTCGTTCGCGGCCTTCTGCAGACCAACGAGGTTTGTGCCTTTCAGGTCCGTACCCATCATATCGCGCAGGCGCGTGATGGTGATCTCCTTTTTGTAATGGAGGCACACCATTGCGAGGCAGGCAGCCGCACAGTCGGTAGTGTCATGCTGCCGGACATAGGTATAACGCATAGATGCTTCCTTTGAAACTATACAAATTTATTCAAACACCATACACATCTGCCAGACACACGGACCGGAAAACATGCAGTGAATTTGACAAAACCGCCAAAACCGGAAGGATTTACCGCCTCTGAACGCCCGGGAATGGGGCAGAATGCTCAGATTTCCGGCTTGCAATGCCTGCAAAGTTTGTATGCGCAGGCGTTACAGCTTATGTGCAGTATACCACAATATGACAGCATCTTCAAGAACTTCTTTTTTAAGAAATCGTGAGAAATGAAAAAAGTGTGAAAAATTAACACTTCTGAAACATGCGGCACGGCAAACAAAAAAGGCAATGTTCCAAAGAACATTGCCTTTGTGGCGCCTCTTGCCTGACTCGAACAGGCGACACCCTGATTAACAGTCAGGTGCTCTAACCGACTGAGCTAAAGAGGCAGATCACTTAAGTGACTGCGAGTGATATTATACCGCATTCTTGGTCGTTTTGCAAGCCCTGATTTCAAAAAAGTGCAAAAAACAAAAAGCATCCCGGCAGAAACGGGTCGGTTTCTGCCGGGATGCGGGAGACTATTATAATAGGTAACGCAATTACTTCATGCGGCTCTTGGCCTTCATGCGCTGCTCATGGTTCAGGATCTGCTTGCGGATGCGCAGGTTCTCCGGGGTGACCTCCAGCAGCTCGTCCTGTGCCAGGAACTCCAGGCAGCCCTCCAGGCTCAGCTTGCTGATGGGGATCAGGCGCAGAGCGTCGTCGGAGCCGGAAGAACGGGTGTTGGTCAGGTGCTTGGTCTTGCAGACGTTCACGTCCACATCCTCGCCGGAAGCGGTGTAGCCGATGACCATGCCCTCGTACACCTTCTCGCCGGGGCCCACCAGCAGGGTGCCGCGCTGCTGAGCGTTGAACAGGCCGTAGGTGACGGCCTCGCCGGTCTCAAAGCTGACCAGAGAACCGGTGGAGCGGTTGGCGATCATGCCAGCCCAGACGTCGTAGCCGTCAAAGATCTGGTTGATGATGCCCTCGCCGTGGGTATCGGTCAGGAACTGGTTGCGGTAGCCGAACAGGCCGCGGCTGGGCATCCGGAACTCCAGACGCACACGGTCGGAGCCCAGGGACTCCATCTGCTGCAGGATGGCCTTGCGCTGGCCCAGACCGGTCATGACGGCACCCTGATACTGGGTGGGCACGTCGATGACAACATGCTCCATGGGCTCGTAAGTCTTGCCGTCGATCACCTTGGTCAGAACGTGCGGGGGGGAGACCTGCAGCTCATAGCCTTCACGGCGCATGGTCTCGATGAGGATGGACAGGTGCATCTCACCACGGCCCATGACACGGAAGGAATCGGTGGTGGCGGAGTCCTCCACCTTCAGGGCCACGTCCTTCAGCAGTTCCTTCTGCAGACGGTCGCGGATCTGACGGCTGGTGACGAACTTGCCCTCACGGCCGGCCAGCGGGCTGTCGTTGACCGAGAAGGTCATCTCCACGGTGGGGTCGTTGATCTTGACGAAGGGCAGCGGCTCCACGTTGGAGGGGCTGCACAGGGTGTTGCCGATGGTCACGTCCGGCAGACCGGAGAATGCCACGATATCACCTGCGGTGATGTTGTCGCACGGCTGACGGCCGTTGGCCTGGAAGTCGTACAGCTTGGTCAGACGACCGCGCATCTTCAGGTCGGGGTTGTGCCAGTCGCACACGACCACTTCCTCGCCCACCTTGGCAACACCGTTCTGGATGCGGCCGATGCCGATGCGGCCCACGAAGTCGTTGTAGTCCACAGAGGACACCAGCATCTGGAAGGGAGCCTCAGGGTCGCCCTCGGGCGGCTTGATGGTGCTCAGCAGGGTGTCGAACAGGGGGATCAGGTCGGTGCCCGGCACATCCGGGTCCAGGCTGGCGGTGCCGTCGCGGCCGCAGCAGAACAGCATGGGGCAGTCCAGCTGTTCGTCGGTAGCGCCCAGGTCCATCAGCAGGTACAGCACCTCGTCGATGACTTCCTTGATGCGGGCGTCAGGGCGGTCGATCTTGTTAATGGCGACCACAAGGCTCAGGTTCTGCTGCAGAGCCTTCTGCAGCACGAAGCGGGTCTGGGGCATACAGCCCTCAGCAGCGTCCACCAGCAGCAGAACGCCATTGACCATCTTCAGCACGCGCTCCACTTCGCCGCCAAAGTCGGCGTGGCCCGGGGTATCGACGATGTTGATCTTCACGCCCTTGTAGGTGCAGGAGCAGTTCTTGGCCAGAATGGTGATGCCGCGCTCACGCTCGATATCGCCGCTGTCCATCACGCGCTCGGCCACGGCCTGATTGTCGCGGAAAGCGCCGCTCTGACGCAGCAGGGCATCCACCAGCGTGGTCTTGCCGTGGTCAACGTGAGCGATAATGGCAACGTTGCGCAAATCGTTACGAACCATAAAAATTCAACCTCTCTATTATTTCAAACTCATAAAATACGAACGAACGTCATACAAATCTAAGTTTATAACAGAATGGGGCAGTTTGTCAAGATTGTATAAAAATTTTTTGCTCCTTTCGGCAGATTGCCCGCAAAAATCCCGCCGATTTGTGCGGCGTGTACCTTTAAAATATGCTATACTGAAAGCACAGAATAAAAAGGTGCGGCTTTTTATGGCTGGCCGGCAGTTTCCAAAGCAAATGATCCGCTGGGGAGGGCGATGGAATGGCCCTGGGCATTTGCGTGGAAACCGCCAGACGGCCGGAGAAGTTGGCCTGAATAACCGGAGGTGTTTTGGGATGAAGATCACGTTTCTGGGCGCGAACCATGAGGTCACCGGCAGCTGTACGCTGCTGGAAGCCGCAGGCCGTCGGTTCCTGATCGACTGCGGCATGGAGCAGGGCAAGGATGTCTACGAGAACCAGCCCATCCCGGTGGCACCCGGCGAAGTCGACTGGGTGCTGGCTACCCATGCGCACATCGACCACACCGGTATGCTGCCGCTGCTGGTGCGCAACGGCTTCCGGGGCAAAATCTACGCGACCAACCCCACGGTGGAGCTGTGCGGTATCATGCTGCGGGACTCCGCCCACATCCAGGAGTTCGAGGCCGAGTGGAAGAACCGCAAGGCCCAGCGCTCCGGTGCCGAGCTGGTGGAGCCCATGTATACCGTGCAGGATGCCGAGGCGGCCATGAAGCTGTTCGTGGGTGTGGACTACGACAAGCGCATTGAGCTGGCTCCGGGCATCGAGGTGCGGTTCGTGGATGTGGGCCACCTGCTGGGCTCCGCCAGCATCGAGCTGTGGATCACCGAGGGCGACACTACCACCAAGCTGGTGTTTTCCGGCGATATCGGCAACCTGGACCAGCCCATCATCAAGGACCCCGCCTATATCAGCGAGGCGGACTATGTGTTCATGGAGTCCACCTACGGCGACCGGCTGCACGGCCCGCGCCCGGATTATGTGAACGAGCTGGCTAAAATTTTGCAGCGCACCTTTGACCGGGGCGGCAATGTGGTCGTGCCCAGCTTTGCCGTGGGACGCACCCAGGAGATGCTGTATTTTTTGCGGGAGATCAAGGAAAAAGGGCTGGTCAAAGGGCACGGCAACTTCCCGGTCTACATCGACAGCCCGCTGGCTACCGAGGCCACCCGCATCTTCCGGGACACAGATCCCGATTGCTTTGACGCCCAGACCCGTGCTTTACTGGAAAAGGGCATCGATCCCATCAACGTGCCGGGGCTGCGCATCAGCGTGACCAGTGACGAGTCCCGCATGATCAACACTGACCGCACGCCTAAGGTCATCCTGTCGGCCAGCGGCATGTGCGAGGCAGGCCGCATCCGCCATCACCTCAAGCACAACCTGTGGCGGCCGGAGTGCACCATCCTGTTCGTAGGCTATCAGGCAGTGGGCACCCTGGGCCGCACCCTCATCGAGGGCGCCACCACGGTCAAGCTGTTCGGCGAGCCCATTGAGGTGCAGGCGGAGATCTGCCAGCTCACCGGCATGTCCGGCCACGCAGACCGGAACGGACTGCTGCGCTGGGTGAACGCTTTCACCGAGAAGCCCAAGCGGGTGTTCGTGATGCACGGCGAGGATGAGGTGGAAAACATCTTCGTCGACACCCTCACCGGGCAGGGCTTTACCGCCTGCGCGCCCTACAACGGTGCGCAGTGGGCCATCGGTGCCGAGGGTGCCGTCTGCCTGCAGGAGGGCACTAAGGTACGCATCCAGCACAAGGCATCGGAGGGCCAGAACCGCGCCGCCACGGTGTTCCAGCGTCTGGTCAGCGCCGGCAAGCGCCTGCTGCGGGTCATCGAGCACAACGAGGGCGGTGCCAACAAGGATCTGGCCAAGTTCGCCGATCAGATCAACGCTCTGTGCGATAAGTGGGACCACTGAACGGCTGAACAACTATACAGGAAAGCAAAACAGAAAAACAGGCAGTCCTGTGGTTTCATGGAATCACAGGGCTGCCTGTTTGCATGTTGAGAAAATGGAAAATGTTGCAGATAGGAGACCGTTTCGGACAGGGGCTTGCGTGCAAAGTGGTTGGGGAGGGCCTTGGCACCTTCGGCGGCATAACCAAAGCCCCACGGGGGCTTTGGTTGCGGCAAGCCGCCGTCCTGCCGGAATCCCTCCGGGTCCGGATGCGGCAGCATCCCCGTTAGACATTCCTGAAGGCTGGGACCCGCGCACTAATCAACAGCTCACCGGGCTGTTGATTGCCCTGCCTGCGGCAGTGCCGTGCTGTTCGAATCCCTCCGGGTCCTGAATAAAAAGAAAACTCCGTGTCAGCAGACACGGAGTTTTGCTTTTTATGGACCTGGAGGGATTCGAACCCTTGACCTCTCGGATGCGAACCGAACGCTCTCCCGGCAATATCGCTTTTGTGCACACCTTATACACCGTGAGAAAAGAAAAATCAACGTATATTCGTCCATATAAAATGCCCTGCCAGCCCAATGGACTTTCCTGACTGTAAGTACGACCACCAAGCCTCTGATTTTCAGGATGAAGCGATTTGGGATGTAATATGGTTGGCGGACAAGTGAGCTACAGGCCCTTGAGATGTAACTCATCTGGGGTTCAGATGTATCGCATCTCGATTCAAAAGAAAACACGATGTACCGTAAAAGCGCAACTTCAACTTTGAATGAATGGAAGCTGCGCTTTTTACATTTGACAACAAGTTGTAGATTGACAATAGGACTCATACACGATAAACTTTATATAGTATTATGTAGATCAGAAGGAGGCCAAACCATGAGCGCCAAGCACACTACCCCTGCCCAGCACAAGAGCAACCTCCGCAATGTGTACGGCACCTTTGCCATTGAAGGCATGACCATCAGCAAAGATACACGCAACAACCTTGACCGCATTGGCAGCGGTCAGTCCAGCTATCAACAGGTCGTGAACGAACTGCGCGCAAAGTACGCGAAGAAGGGCTGATTATGTTCTCAAAGTATGATGTCTACACCACAGTGCAGTCCATGTACTGCTACCCGGATACGGATGTTCTGATCAACAAGTTGAACATTCATGATAAAGCCGAACTCAAACAGGCCGAAGAAGAATTTACTGCAGTCAAGCAGATGGCTCTGTTGCAGGAGCCAATCAAGGGATGTTTTACCAAAACTCACCTATTTCGGATTCACCGCTTCCTTTTTGAAGATGTGTACCCGTTTGCAGGGCACATCCGCAAGGAGCAAATCAGCAAGGGCGACACGATGTTCTACCCGCCAGACCTGATTGACCGAGAATTGGAGCGGGTGTTCAAAAACATTCACTCCAAGAAGCTGCTTGCCGAGCGTAATGAAGAAAAGCAGATTCAAAATCTGTCGCAGACGATGGCGGAACTGAACATCATCCATCCTTTCCGTGAGGGAAATGGTCGCAGCATCCGTGAGCTGATTCGCTGCATGGCGTTAGAATATGGTCTGCACATCAACTGGGGTAACACGGACCGAGAGACTTTGATCAACGCTGCAATCGCTGCTGTAGATGATGATATGGCGTTCTGTGATGTTCTAAGACAGTGCGTTGAAACGAAAAACTAGCAAAAAATGTCCTGCCGGGATACGGCAGGACATTTTAGTTTTATGGACCTGGAGGGATTCGAACCCTTGACCTCTCGGATGCGAACCGAACGCTCTCCCATGCGGACCTTAAAGAAGCCCCCAAAGGACAAAACATTTCTTTGAGAAAACGGCAAAAAATATAGGCGTAATGCGGGTTTTTGGACGAGCATTGCTTTCGAGAAAAAATTGCCATTTTTGCTTCAATGCAAAAAAGTCACACTTCAGGAGAAATGCGCTTCAGATGTGATTTGAACGGGCGACCATCTGAATACTTCTTGCGGATCATGCACCGTATGGGGATGATTCGGATTATATCCCCTGTGCAATAAAATCAACGAGAAACAGTTAGATTTTTTCTGGCTGTTTCTTTTTTTATGCGTAAATCGGCGAAAACAGTGCCGATCACTACGTACCCAACAAAGATGAAAATACCCAAAAAGGCTATCAAATATCGTCTTGCTCTGTACAAAATATAGCAATCGGTATACGCACCACGAAACATATACGGTATAACGTCGATTTTTGTACATATCCCCGACTGAATGACTGAAGGTGAGTTTTCAGGATGTCTGTTATTTATGTTGCAAAAAATCCGCCCATGCACTAAGATTCACATTTTTTTCAGATAATGGAAGCGCTTCTTTTTACGTTTGACAACGGTTATAGATTGACATGAGCGCACCTGCAAGATAAACTTGATGTAGTATTATGTGAATCAGAGGGAGGCAAATCATGAGCGTCAAGACCACACCTGCCCAGCACCAGAGCAACCTCCGCAATGTGTACGGAACCTTCGCTATCGAAGGTATGACCATCAGCAAAGATACACGTAGAAATCTTGACCGTATTGGCAGCGGTCAGTCCAGCTATCAACAGGTCGTGAATGAACTACGCGTAAAGTACGCAAAGAAGGGCTGATTATATTCTCAAAGTATGGTGTCTACACCACGGTGCAACCCATGTGCTGCTAGACAGCGTATCAAAACGAAAAATTAAATAGTGCTGGTCTGACACGCAAGCTGACCGCAAAGCGCAACTTCTACTCTGAATGAATAGAAGCTGCGCTTTTATTTTTACCCACAACACATTTCAAAAGGAGAATACCTATGGATAAAGACTTTATGCTGCATTACTTTAACAAAGCAGTACAGCCTGAATGGGAGGAACTGCTGAAAACACCGCGCTATCAACCTGCAGCAAGTAAGCGTGACGCGATCGCACGAGAGTTCTTTCGGATGCTGAACGATGAGCAGAAACGCAAGTACCTTGATTTGGAATCCGCAGCCATATCGGCAGAATGTGACATCGCAGAAGCCCTGTATATGAAAGGTGCCGCAGACCGTGAGATGATGATCCGTTAATACCATGAGTTATGACTACTTCTATGGTCAGTCAGGTGAACTGTTTTCTTATTATCGCATCCCGAAAGCACTCTTTCAGGACAGCCGTTTCCGGCAGCTCTCCACCGATGCCAAAACACTGTACGGTATCTTGCTTGACCGCATGAGCCTGTCTGTGAAAAACGGCTGGCTGGACGAGCAGAACCGGGTGTTCATTATCTTCACGATAGAGGATGTCAAGAGGGCGTTGTGTTGCGCAGACAACAAAGCGACAAAGCTGCTCCGGGAACTTGAAAAGTTTGGTTTGATTGAACGAAAACGCAGAGGTCTGGGAAAGCCAAGTTTGGTGTATGTGAAGAACTTTTCAGCAGAATCGTCAAAATCAATATTCCAGAATCGTGATTTTCACGATTCTGGAGGCTTCAAAAACGCAAGTCAAGACCCTTCAAAATCACGATGTAATAAGACTAAAGAGAATGATACTGAAATGAGTGAGACTGATCCTTTCTATTCTGAAGAAGCGGAGGGGATGAGCAAACGCACCCAACTGGAAGAATATTTTTCTCAGTCTTTGGAGGTAGACCTTCTGCTCCGGCTCTGCCCGGATGATGAGGATATCATCTACCAAATCGTAGATTTGCTGGTGGATACCTGCGCCACCAACCGCAAGCTGTTGCACATCGCCGGAGACGACAAACCCGCCGAGGTGGTACGCAACCGGTTTATGAAGCTGAACGCCGACCATATCCGTTTTGTACTGAAGTGCCTTGCAGAGAACAGTAGCTCGATCCGTAATATGAAACAATATCTGCTCGCTTCTCTGTACAATGCACCCACAACCATGCAGCTTTCCTATCAGAACCAAACCAACCACGACTTAGCGATGCGGGGGTGATGAAAATTTCAAAGAAAGCAACCACGATTGCCATCGTCAACCAGAAAGGCGGCACTGGCAAGACCACTACTTGCGAAAATCTGGGCATT
>OLSO01001288.1_pt1 | contig 19901 bp, 21 predicted proteins | sample 1672441 | NCBI WGS metagenome assembly OLSO01 (sample SAMEA3136686, study PRJEB25190) | human gut metagenome | biome: human gut; feature: human-associated habitat; material: faeces | place: Austria | collected 2013 | reverse complement strand
AGTGGATGTTGAAATGTTACCGGACGACTGGAAACGAACCGGGCACGTCATTTAGACGTGTGACTTTTTCGCTGAAAAAGTCTTTTCTTGTTTTCTCGTTCACATGGATTATAATCGTTTATTTTCCTTTAGATTTACGTTAAAATAGTAAGTAGACTTGAGGTGGTTTTGTGATTGAACAATTGTCAGTAAAAGATTATGTATTATTTAAATCTTGTATCATAGACTTTACAGATGGAATGAGTGTGATTACCGGAGAAACAGGTGCTGGTAAATCGTTATTGATTGATGCGATTGGCTATTTGAGTGGGAATCGAATTAAATCGAATGTGATTCGCAATGGAAAAGATAAGGCAATCTTATCGATGGTTTTAACATCGAATGATAGAGTCAATGCGATCTTAGAAGAGAATGGCTTTGAGGTTGATGATCAAGTGATTATTTCGCGTACTATTTTAAATAATAATAAGAGTACCGTACGCATCAATCAACAGATCACGACACTATCTTTTGTGCGTAAGATTGTCAATCTATTGGTCGATATTCATTCGCAAATGGATACGTATCGTTTAATGGACACATCTGTTCAAATGGAATTGTTGGATAGTTATGCGAAGACTATGGATTTAAAAGCTTCAGTAAAGGAAGCGTATGTGAAGTATTCAAATGTCTTACATGAATTAGAAACATTAAAAAACGAAGAATTTTCGGATGCCGAATTGGAATTTTTAACGGCACAGTTGGATGAAATTGAGAATGCGAACATTCAAGAAGATGAATTGGATGCATTAAATGATCAGATTCACGAGGCAACCAGCTGGTATAAAAATTCAGAGGATCTTTCGTCTTGTCTATATGAAATTGATAAAGAAAATGGAGCGTTAGATTCTTTATATACTTTATATAAACAAGCTTCAAAATCACCCATCTTAAATGACTATGAAGAATCATTCAAAAATCTATATTATTCTTTACAAAGTGTGGATGAAGAATTGAAGCATATGCGTGATACACATTCTAATGATTCTTTAGATTTGGATAGTCTACAAAGTCGTCAATATTTGATTAAGAAATTATATCGTAAATATGGTGGTTCATATACGAGTTTAATGGAGTCTAAAAAGAGTATCACAGATAAGATCGATCGAATCATTCATCGGCAGGATGTGTTTGACAAATTGGAAAAAGAAAAAGAAGAATCGTTTACGGCGTATATGAAGTTGGCAAAAGCATTGTCATTGAAAAGAAAAGCGTGTTTTAAAGAACTCGAATCAAAAGTGATGGAACATTGTAAAGACTTGATGTTAGAAAATGCTCGCTTTATGATTTCTTGTATGGAAAAGAAACCTTCTAGCAATGGAATTGATGACATTGAATTTCTAGTTTCTATGAATCTAGGACAGGATTTTTCAAGTTTGAGTGCTTCTGCATCTGGAGGAGAACTTTCAAGATTGATGTTGGCATTAAAAGTGGTGTTCCAAGCAACGAACGGCATTGAAACCATCATCTTTGATGAAATTGACACGGGTGTGAGTGGTAAAGTTGCCTTAGCTATGGGTGCTAAGATGAAGGCTTTATCCAAAAATTACCAAGTTTTATGTATTACCCACTTGGCCAGTGTTGCTGTCTATGCTAATACGCATTATTTGGTCAATAAAAAGGCATCTGCAAGTGAAACCATCACAAGTGTACAAGAACTTGATCAAGACAAAACGATTCAAGAATTAGCTGTAATGACAAGTGGGGAAGCGAGTCAAAAAGCAAAAGAATCGATGCAAGATCTATGGGTGAAGATTCATGGCTAGAGTCATATTACATATTGATTTAAATGCCTTTTTTGCGAGTTGTGAAGAAATAAAGAATCCGGATTTAAAAGAGTTTCCGGTTGCGGTAGGTTCCACTTCAAAGCGAGGCGTGATTTCAACTGCAAACTATGAAGCCAGAAAATATGGTGTGCATAGTGCGATGCCTGTTTATGAGGCTTTGCGTCTATGTCCAGATTTAGTATTGATCCAAGGTGATTATGGTTATTATCGTTCCATGTCCGCTCAGTTTTTTGCGTATTTAAAAACATTTACCCATCAAATTGAACCGGCGAGTATAGATGAGTGTTACATGGATGTAACGGATATTATTAAGCGCTATAAAAGGCCTTTGGATCTTGTGTTTGAAATTCAAAATGGTGTTTATGAAAAGTGTCATTTGAATTGTTCGATTGGTGTTGCGCCCAATCGTTTTCTTGCGAAAATGGCGAGTGACATGCGTAAACCCAAAGGAATCACGGTTTTAAGAAAGTCAGAGCTTTCAACAAAACTATGGCCTTTAAAGATTCATGAAATGAATGGCATTGGTAAAAAGAGCGTGCCTATTTTAAATGAAATGGGTATTTATACGATAGGTGATTTTGCGGATGAAAAGAATGAACAAAAGATCATACATAGATTGGGAAAATCGTCTTATTCTTTGATTCAAAAGGCAAGAGGGAATTCGAGTGCGACTTTATGTTATTCAACTACACAAAAGAGTATTTCGATTTCTAGAACTTATTCCAATGATCTATATTCAATTGATGAAGTGAATAGTTGTCTTGAGAATATCGTTCGAGAACTAACGCATAAGATGCAGCAAGAAAATCAAAAAGGAAAACTTGTTACGTTAACTTTACGAGATACAGCGTTTCATAATGTGTGTCACAGTATGAATTTAAGTCAGTATGCGAATACGTATCCTATGATTTTTGGGGCTTGCCGGCAATTGTTAGAAGAATATTTTGAACCCATTGGCTATCGCTATATAGGTGTACATATTGGGTCTTTAAAAGATGCCCAACAGATTGTAGAACAGATGGATTTATTTGAAGCTCCACAAGAAAATACGGATTTTATATTGAATCGTCTGAATGAAAAAATGGATAGTAAATGTTTTATAAAGGCGAGTGATTTATTGAAGAAGGAGGATGCCAGTTGAGTTTAACTTTAGATTATTTTATGGATGAAAACTTGAAGTTATATCAAGATAAAGAGCATTTTCGTTTTAATACAGATACAAAACTTTTAGCTAAATTTGTGCTTTTAAAAAAACAGGAGCGTATTTTAGATATTGGTACCAATAATGCGGCTTTACTCGTTTATTTTGATCAGTTTAATGTCAAAGAACTTGTGGGTGTTGAAATATTAGAACAGACTAGTAAGGTTGCTCAAAAGAATGCGGATATGTTTATCAAGCATCCTGTAAAAATTGTCAATCAGCCAATACAAAAATATGAAGATGATTTGTTTGATGTGATTGTTTCCAATCCGCCATACTTTAAAATGGATGCCAATCAGCTTCCGGAACAATTGAATTTTCGTCATTTGGGGAGAATGGAAGAAAATTTGACATTGGAACAATTGGTCTTTCATGCGAATCGATTATTGAAGAGTTATGGGCGCTTTTATATGGTGCATCGTCCGAATCGTTTAAATGAGATCAATAAAGTTTTGTATGCGAATCACTTTAGTATTCGTAACTTGCAGTTCGCATATGATCATCGTGACAACCAAGTAAAATCGGTTTTGATTGAAGCCATAAAAGAGTCAAATTGTGACATGAAGGTATTAGAACCAATTTACATTTGATTTGTGTTATAATACATTTATGGAATTAAAAGACGCATTTGAGGATTATCGCTTATATTTGAATGTTCTACAAAGAAAATCAAAGAAAACGCAACAATCGTATCTTCATGATATTGAGGTGTATTTAAATTTCTTAGGTAAAAGAAATATTTTGTTGTGCGAAAACATTTCAATTTTGGATATCGAAGACTTTTTGGATGTCTATGCCGAAGATCACATCGCCTCGAGTGTCAATCGTATGATTGCGAGTATTCATTCTTTTCATTTGCAGATATCGATTGCGCATCCTGAAATCAAAGATGTGTCTTTATTAATTCATGGGATGAAATCATCTAAACATCTGCCTGTCTATTTATCGGTGGATGAGGTAAAAAAAGTTTTTTCATCTTTTCAAGACAATCAGATCGACCAATATAATAAAACGATATTAGTTGTATTATATTCTTGTGGTTTGCGTGTAAGTGAGCTTTGTGAGTTAAAATTGAATGATGTACATTTGGCGGAAGGTATCTTAAAGGTCAAAGGTAAAGGGGATAAGGAACGTGTGATTCCGATATCTTCGTATTGTATTTCTCAGATGAAATATTATTTAGATTCCATTCGTAGCGTTTGGGATGTAAAGAATGTTTCGTATTTTTTTGTGAATCGTTTAGGCCGTCGTTGCACTCGGCAATATGTGCATTTAATGATCAAAAATAAAGTGAATGAATTAAATTTGAACTCTAAAATCTCAGCACATAGTTTCAGACATTCGTTTGCGACACATCTTTTAGATGGGGATGCGGATCTTAGAATCGTGCAGGAGTTGTTGGGACATTCAAACATTCAAACGACGCAGATCTATACACATATTCAAGATCAGCGTTTAACAAGTGTATATGATCGTTGTTTTCAAAAAATAGAAAAGCCAAAGGAGGAATAGTATATGTCATGTGAAGGTTGTCCTTCTCAAGGAAAATGTGGTAAGAACAGTGAAACATGTGGAATTCAATCGAATCCAGATAACCACATCAAAAATATTATCACTGTAATGTCTGGTAAAGGTGGTGTTGGCAAATCCACAGTTACAGTCATGTTAGCTAAGGCAATGGCTAAAAAAGGTTTAAAAGTTGGTATTATGGATGCGGATATTACAGGTCCTAGTATTCCTAGACTTTTAGCTTTGACAAACCAGCATGCGTATGGAAATGAAAAGCAGCAATTGATTCCAATTGAATCCAAAGAAGGTATTAAAGTGATGTCTTTAAACTTCTTGGTACAATCTGAATCTGATCCAGTGATCTGGCGTGGTCCAGTTATTGGTGGGGTTGTTAAACAATTCTATACAGATGTTGTTTGGGGTGATTTGGATGTCTTATTGATTGATATGCCTCCTGGAACTGGAGATGTTGCCCTAACAATTATGCAGTCCATTCCAGTGCAGGGTGTTGTGATGGTATCTACGCCTCAGCCAATGGTAAGTATGATTGTAGAAAAAGCTTGTCACATGTGTGAGAAGATGGAAGTCAAAGTTCTTGGCATCATTGAAAATATGGCATATTTGGAATGTCCAAATTGTCATGAAAGAATTGAATTCTACAAGAAGGAAGATGTGGAAACATTATGCAATTCGACTTGTACAAAATTATATGGAACACTTCCAATGTTGGATTTAATTCGTGATATCAATGAATATGATGCATATTCTAAGGAACAACAAGAAAAAGTAGATGCGTATATAAGTGATATTGCGACTGAAGTCTTAGAAGATATTGCCTAATGGAGTATGTACTTCATCGTAAGTCCAATTGTAAAAAAATAAAAATACGTGTAGTCAAAGGAGTCGTTCAGGTGAGCGCTCCTTTCTATGTTTCTAAAAGGGAAATTGATGATTTTGTCAAAGAACAAGAAACTTGGATCCAAAATCAGTTAAGCAAGTATACTGTTTCAAAAGAAAATGATAAGATTCCTTTATTGGGCAACGAATATAGATTACATTATATTGATCAACGAAAGTGTTATGTTGAAGATTATGATTTATATTTGTATCCAGATACAAAGTTGATTCAACTATTTTTGAAGCAGAATGCCAAAAAGTATATTGATCTTCGTTTTGAATTCTTTTGCGAACAATTACACATACAGGATATTTCTTTACAATATGGCTTTTATAAAAGTAAGTGGGGCAGCTGTACACCAAGTAAACATAAGATTTGTTTCAATGTAAATCTTATATTTATGCCTTTAGAATTTGTGGATGCGATCATTCTTCATGAATTAGCGCATTTGTATCATTTGAACCATTCAAAAGAATTCTATGATTTACTATGCACTTGGATGCCAAATTATAAAGAGATCATGAAAAAAAATAAAAAGAATCCAATCCCAAATTTGTATTAAAAAAGAGCTCAAGTTGAGCTCTTATTTTTTATACGTTAATTGCGGCATGCATTCCTAATGCATCTTTTTCTTTAGCTAGAATTGGATCGATGAACTCTTTGAAGAATTCTTCTGTTTGTTGAACAGAACGTCCAACGAAGTTTTCTGGTTTCATGATGGAAAGAATTTTTTCTTTTGTCATGCCAAATTTTGGATCTTGTGCAATACGGTCAATTAAATCGTTTGGTTTACCTTCTTCTTTAACCACACGACCAGCTGCCATTGAGTGTTGACGAATCAATTCGTGTAATTCTTGGCGGTCTCCACCAGCTTTAACAGCGTCCATCATAATATTTTCTGTAGCCATGAATGGTAGTTCTTTTAATAAGTTAGCTTCTACAACTTTTGGATATACAACTAAACCATCGCTTACATTTAAGTAAAGATCTAATAATCCATCCGTAGCTAAGAAGGCTTCGGCAACCGAAATACGTTTGTTTGCGGAATCATCCAATGTTCTTTCAAACCATTGTGTACTTGCCGTAATTGCAGGGTTGATGGAATCGGCAATGATGTAATTAGCTAGTGCTGCCATTCTTTCTGAACGCATTGGGTTACGTTTGTAGGCCATTGCGCTTGAACCAATTTGTGATTTTTCAAATGGTTCTTCGATTTCTTTCATATGTTGTAATAAACGAATATCATTACTGAATTTGTGTGCACTTTGTGCAATTTGAACTAAAACTTGTAGTACTTGTGTATCATATTTACGAGTATATGTTTGTCCGCTGACTGCGAAATATTGGTCGTAGCCTAATTTTTCACAGATCTTTTTATCTAAAGCTTTAACTTTGTCTGTATCTCCTTCAAACAATTCCATAAAGCTTGCCTGTGTACCTGTTGTACCTTTGCATCCTAATAATTTTTTATTGTCTAATAAATGCTGGATTTCAATGTAGTCCATATATAAGTCTTGTGCCCACAAGCTAGCTCTTTTACCTACAGTGGTTGGTTGGGCTGGTTGGAAGTGAGTAAACGCAAGACATGGCATGTCTTTGTATTTTAATGCGAATTCTTCTAATTTTTCTAATACATTGACGATTTTCTTTTGTACAAGCTCTAAAGCTTCGTGCATGATAATTAAATCTGTATTGTCACCAACGTAGCAGCTAGTAGCCCCTAAGTGAATGATTCCCTTAGCTTTTGGACATTGTACTCCATACGCATATACGTGTGACATAACATCATGACGTACTTCTTTTTCTCTGGCTTTTGCGACATCGTAGTTGATATCTAAAGCGTGTGCTTTTAATTCTTCGATTTGTTCTTCGGTAATGTCTAATCCAAGTTCTTTTTCTGCCTCCGCAAGAGCAATCCAAAGTCTTCTCCATGTCGTAAATTTTTTGTCGTTTGAAAATAATGCCTGCATTTCCTTAGATGCATATCTCTGTGAAAGAGGAGATTGGTAATATTCGTTCATTTGTCCCACCTATTCTAGTTAGTTTTTTCCTAACATCAATATTATATGTGTTTCAATTTTTAAATTCAACTTCAATTGTTGTATAATAAAGGAGTATGGAAAAGGAGTAGTTATGAAAACTTTATCTATATTATCTACAAAGCTTAGTGCCTGGGGGCTACACCTAATTGGTAGGGGTGGATCGATGCCTGGGTCGATTGGCTGTAAAGTCGATGCGAATATATTATCGAAATTAAAATTTAATGGTCCTGTCATTTTAGTTACGGGTACAAATGGAAAAACGAGTACGGTCAATATGATTACAGACTTGTTTGAAAAGGCTGGATACAACGTGATTTCCAATCGTAAGGGAGATAATTTAAAGGCAGGTATTGTCACTACGTTGTTGACTCACGCAAAACTCAATGGTGAAATCAAAGCCAATGCGGTTGTATTAGAATGCGATGAATTGAATGTAAGACATATTCTTCCATTTATCCCGGTTACAGATTTTGTGGTCAATAATTTCTTTCGTGATCAATTAGATCGTGCTCGTGAAATGGAACAGTTGATTGATTCAATTGAAAAGGTATTGCCTTCATATAGGGGTCGATTGATTTTAAATGCGAATGATCCTAATGTTGTACGACTCAATTTAGTAGCGAAAAATGCTTCATTCTCTTATTTTGGAATGGATGAGAACAAGTATTCGGTTAAAACGACAAAAGAGGCAAGTGAAGGAAAATTTTGTCCTAAATGTGGGGCAAGACTTGAATACAGTTATTATCAATATTCACATATTGGTAAATTCCATTGTTCAAAGTGTGATTTTCAAACGCCGGAAATGGACATTTGTTTAAAAAATATTGATTTGGATAAAGAAACATTTTCGAGTGATGGAGTAAATTATAAATCTCCATATGAAGGAATGTATTCTATGTACAATTGTGCCGTTGTATTGAATGTCGCAAAAAATTATGGTATCTCACAAGATTGTGTTAAGTCTGTATTTAGTCATGCGCCTCAGCCTGCGGGAAGAAATGAAACATTCACATCAAAGGAACAGACATGTATTTTAAACTTGGTTAAAAATCCTACGGGTGCCAACGAAGTTATGAAAGTCATTGAAAAAGATGATTCGGATAAGACAATTGTGATCGTATTGAATGATCGTGAGCAGGATGGTACAGATGTGAGTTGGATCTATGATACTTTCTTTGAAAAGATTATGAAAGATAGCACAAAGGAAATTATTTGTACGGGTCTTCGTGCAAATGATATGGCTTTAAGAATCTATTATGGTGGCTATAAAGGTCCTTTAAGTGTTGTCGATACTTTGGACATTGCCGTAAAAGCCGCATTAGCTACAAAGCGTACGACATATGCGATTGCGACATATACGGCATTACTTCCTACGCGTAATGCGATCAAGAAGGAGATGGGTCTATGAAAGTAGTTTGGATGTATCATGATATTATGGATCTTTATGGGGATAAGGGAAATATGATGGTTCTAAAGAAGCGTTGTTTAGATCGTGGTATTCCTTTTGAACTCGATACTTGTGGTATTGGTGAAGAAAAAGATTTAAGTGAATATGATTTGATTTTCTTAGGTGGTGGTGCAGATAAGGAACAAATTAGTTTAATTCCAGATTTATTATCGCGTAAAGAAAATATAACGAAGGCCATAGATGAAAAAACCTTTGTGCTTTTGATTTGTGGTGGTTATCAATTGTTTGGTCAATATTATATTGCGGCCAACAATGAGAAGATTTCTGGTTTACAGTTCTATGATTATTATACGGATACGGGAAAAGCTGGTAGTCGTTGCATTGGAAATGTTGTGATTGATGCAAATTTAGATGGTTTAAAAACGCGTATCGTTGGTTTTGAAAATCATGGGGGTCAAACATTAAATGTAACGCATCCTTTAGGAAAAGTTGTGAAGGGTTGTGGTAACAGCTTTAATGCAGGTTATGAAGGATTCTATGATGGAAAGATTCTAGGTACCTATTTGCATGGTCCTTTACTTCCAAAAAATCCTGAGGTGGCTGATTTTGTGATTTCAAAAGCACTACAAAAAAGAAATCCGGATTTTAAATATAGTGATTTAAAGCCATTGGAAGATAAGTTTGAAAAGATGGCTCGTGAGGCTGTATTTAAGAAATTAGAGCTATAAAAAAAGATGTCATAAGACATCTAAAAACATAGTACATAGGGGGTTTATTACATTTTTGACTCGAACGATAATGAAGTACTATGTTTTTTATCACTCACTCCTTTCATGGTTTTAGTATATAAGTTATATTGACATTATATATGTCAAATATATGAGGAATCGTATGAGAAAATTTATTATATCCATGTTCATTGTTCTATCGACATTGATCACGCCTATATTGGCTTATGAGATTGATGAGATACCTGAATATAATGGCAATCCTTATGTAGAGATACATGATAATGAGCCTGTATTCAGTTCGAAGGATATGAATACAAAGAGTTTTGAATCGTACTCGAATCTAGATTTTTTAGATCGGCCACAGGTTGCGTATGCGAATGTGTCGAAGGATCTAATGCCAACAAAAAAACGAGAAAGTATTGGTTCTGTAAAGCCCACAGGGTGGCATACAGTACGTTATAAGGGAATTGATGGGAAGTATTTATATAATCGTTGTCATTTGATTGGATATCAATTAACGGGTGAGAATGCGAATCGGAAAAACTTAATGACGGGTACGCGCTATTTAAATGTAGAGGGTATGCTTCCGTTTGAAAATGAAGTATCTGACTACATAAAAAAGACAAATCATCATGTTTTATATCGGGTTACACCTATTTATGATGGTGATAATTTGATTGCGGATGGTGTACAGATTGAGGCGTATTCTGTAGAAGATAAAGGACAAGGTGTATCGTTTAATGTATTTTGTTATAACGTACAGCCAGGTATCACAATTAATTATAAAACGGGCGATTCAAGTCGCTCAAATGACAATATTATAAAGGAATATAAAGTTACAGAGGATACTTCTACTTATGTTTTAAATGTAAAAACACATAAGTTTCATATGCCTACTTGTGCAAGCATTCGTTTGATGAATGATGTAAATAAGTTGGAGTCAAGTGAGTCTAGAGATGTACTAATCGCTCAGGGGTATTCGCCTTGTAAAAACTGCAATCCATAGGAGAATAACATGAAAAAAATAGTATCTATGCTGTGTGTATGTGTTTTATCTTTATCTTTATTTGGTTGTTCTAAACCAGAAAATAATGTGGAATTAAAGAAGAATGTATCTTGTCAATTGTTGGATGTTTTAACCATCACAAATGATACAGATAATTCGACGTACTACTATTATTTGGCAAGTGTTGAAAATAAGGGTAAAAAGCCGTATGACACAAAGAATTTAATTTATACTGTAACAGATGACAATGAAAAAGATATTAGTGTCATTGATAAATATCAGTCTACGCCTTCTTATATCATCAATAAGGGCCAAAATACGTATATTTATGGATATATTGGATTTCCAAACAATGATCAAAAAAACTTGGGTCTTTCTTTTAACAACAAGAAACAGTTCTTGCCTTTTAAAGCCTTTGATATTCGTAAGGCCAGTGATAAAAATGTAAAGGATTCAAAGGATGCAAAATATACTTTCTTTGAGGATGATACACTTCAGATTGGTGTAGATGCATCTAAGGCAAGTTTTGTATATGAAAATGGGGAAACAGTATTAAAAAATATTAAGATTACTTATAAGAATAAAACGGATTCTCGTATCATTGTTCCATATTTAACGCCGAGTGCTACTTTAGAAGGTGTCGATCTTAGTAACAAGTATGATTTCGCAAATATGGATGAAATCAAAAGTCATGATTTTACAACGAATGGTATGGCGCCTAAAACACAAAGTTTTAAAGCGGATGTAACTGGGTATGTATTGTATTTCTTGGATAAAAAACAAACTGTAAATACAGAAATTGAATTCCATTTTGAAAAGGCAGCTCCTGATTTTACGGATAAGAGTACCAAGCCTTTTGTGGTTCATATGAATTCGAAAGCATTTGGAAAATCAAACACATTTAAGATTGGACTTGAATAAGTCCTTTTCTTTTTGGTTCACATTGTTTATAATTTTTTTGGTGATGTATATGTTAGAAGAAAAAGGATTAGTTCTTGAAGGCGGAGGCTTTCGAGGTATGTATACGAGTGGTGTAATCGATGTATTTATGGAAAATCACATTGATTTTAACCAGGTTGTTGGAGTTTCTGCAGGTGCTGCCTTTGGCTGCAACATCAAATCTAAACAGATTGGAAGAGCTTTGCGCTACAACAAGCGTTTTTGTAGAGATCCAAGATATTCAGGATTAAGGAGTTTTATTAAAACGGGAGATCTTTATAATAAAGAGTTTGCGTATGGGGTCGTGCCTACGATATTGGATCCGTTTGATACAAAGGTATTTAAAGAGAATCCATTACGTTTTACCGTTGTATGTACAGATATTCGTACGGGAAAACCTGTATATCATGAAATTAAAAATGGAGATGCTCTAGATATTGAGTGGATTCGTGCTTCGTCATCGATTCCTATTGTTTCAAAGCCTGTTAAATTAGATGGATATGAATTATTAGATGGTGGTGTCTCAGATTCGATTCCAGTGGATTGGATGTTGGAAAGAACAAAGAAGACAGTTGTAGTTTTGACAAGAGATCATACCTATCGAAAAAAGCCAATGAAATATATAAATCTTATAAAAAAGGCGTTTAAGGAATATCCAAATCTACAACACGATTTAGAAAATAGACATATTGTATATAATCAAACATTAGATACAATCGATAAGCTTGAAAGGGAAGGACAGATATTTGTGATTCGACCCTCAAAACCAATTGCGTGTGCGATGATTGAAAAGGATCCAAATCATCTACAAGAAATTTATGACATAGGTAGACGTGATGCGTTGAATAGTTTAGAAGAATTAAAGAAATATTTGTGAAGTGTTTCACATATTAATTTGTGATATACTAATAAAAATATTTTAGGAGTGATACATATGAATTTCTTTAAAAAACCAGGACGCATTCTATTATTAATCATGATTGTATTGGCTGTAGTTTGTCCGTATCGTGTTCATATGTATAAAACGAAGATTGAAGAAATCAAATCTGGCAAACTAAAAATCAATGATATGCAGTATGTTGCTGATGATCTACATCCGTATTCAGCTTATTTAATGACTGTCCCATACATTATTATAGAAGTCGCATTAGGATCTTTATATTATGTTAGAACACGTGATTAGTAGACTCTGTGATTTGCCGTGAAAATCAAAAAGATGGACAACTGTACGTCTCGATCCATATCAGAAGATGCGATATTATGGAATTTAATAAGACACTATGATTTATCGTGTACATCAAAAACGTACAACTATATGTATTAGTTCAAGTAATAATGATATAAAACTTGTAATGATGGTTTCCATTTTAATATCAACATGTTTTTGAATTTCTAAATATCTAAAAATATAAAAATAAGCAGACTTATTTAAAAATCTGCTCTATTTTCAATTCTATAAATATAACATAAGATATATTATGCGAAGTAATTCTAAAATATATCTCGAATTTTAAATTTTTTCTTTTGAAACAGACAAACTAAGAATCACCTAAGTAAAACTAAGCATCACCTATAAGAAACTTTCGGGTTTTTACTTAAGTAAACTAAGCATCACCTAAGATAATGTTTAGTCTTCTATAAGTATATTAATCTTCTTAATAAGATTATCTTATATAAGTAGACCTAGGTTAATTTATTCAACTTGACATAGTTCATCTTATATAAGTTTATATAGTATTAATTCTTATAGAAAAGTAATACAGTTCTATGCAATCAAACTAAAAGGTTCTTATAGAAAAGTATTGTGTATTCCCTATGCCAAAGTAAAAGGTTCTTTTGCCTTGGTGAGCATAAAAAAAACAAAGAAACACAAAGTCTCTTTGTTAGTTATCATCTGTAATGTAATCACAGATGTTCTTCGATGCAGGAGTTCTTCTTGTAGACTTTCTCTTTGGCTTTACAGGCTCCTCATTTAGAATGGCGATCACCTGTTTAGCTACTTCATGTAGCTTCAGGCGATGATTGACATCTTCTTCTAAAACCATTCGAGTTGCTCTGCCGATTGAGTCAGAGTCAAACTCTACATAGATTTCACGGACCAAGTCGATGACCTTTGTCATCATCTTGCTCTCATAAACCATGTTGCTGATGTTGGATTCAGGCATTTGATATTTGTTCTTCTCTTCCTCAGCAATCGTAAGAATACGTTCATCTTCAAGTTCTTCAGTTCTTGCTTGATTAACAATGTCGATAGCACCTTTCAACTGTTTGAAATGCTTGTTGTTAACACGTACAATGAACTTCTTGTCTATGATCTCAATCTTCCCTTTGGACTTGCTGTCAATGTATTCCAGCATGATCCATTTGTACAACCAAATCAGCATGTTAATGATACCTCCTGAGCACTCATACAAAGTGTCTGAAAGTTCTTTGGACCATTGAATCGGTGTATCAAGCCATTGCCAAGTCAAAAGCATATTCACCAGCATGTTGAAATAATCCTTGTCTGTCGTATATGCAGAAGCGTCAATGAAGTCACCTGCTCTACGTGCATTTCTCAGCATCGTAAACAGCTTCTTATAGGCTTCGTCTGTTCCAACTACACTCAAGGCAACCTTTGTCTTATTGACGATACCTAAAAGTCCTTCGTAGCTGTTTTCTCTATTGGTGTTGAAGTCGATAAGCTGGATTTCATCTAAAACGATGGTTCCAACCGAGAACATTTCGATAAGCTGGCAGACTTTCAATTGCTTGTCTGCAAGGCTTTTGCACTTCTTGTTAATCATGACTTCATAGATAGGTTCGGGATTACCTAAAGCATTATCAATGGCTTCTCCAATCTGTCTATACAAGGTTGAAAAGTTGCTGTTTGGCATACAACTTACGACCAGATATGTAATCTGTGGAATCGAAGTTCCAGAATCTGGATGGTGCATGATTACCTGTGGGATGTTATCGAACAGCTGCTTCAACGGAGTAGTGTTTTCGTGAAACTAAGCGTTACGTTAAGAAACTAAGCGTTACGTTTACGAAAATATCTTGTTTCTAGTTTCTTAAACTAAGCGTTACGTTTAGCAAAATAATCTGTTTTCGTAATCTTAAACTAAGCGTTACGTTTACAAAAAAGATTTGCTTTCGTTTCATGAAACTAAGAATTACGTTTACTTATTCATGCTCAATAAAGCACAAAAAAACAAAGAAACATTGAGTCTCTTTGTTCTATGCATTCGAGATGTAATTGCAGATGTTCTTAGATGCAGGTGCTTTTGATGATCCCTATGCCAAAGTAAAAGGTTCTTATGCCTTGGTGAGCATAAAAAAACAAAGAAACACAAAGTCTCTTTGTTAGTTATGATCTGTAATGTAATCACAGATGTTCTTCGATGCAGGAGTTCTTCTTGTAGCCTTTCTCTTTGGCTTTACAAGCTCCTCATTTAGAATGGCGATCACCTGTTTAGCTACTTCATGTGGTTTCAGACGATGATTGACATCTTCTTCTAAAACCATTCGAGTTGCTCTGCCGATTGAGTCAGAGTCAAACTCTACATAGATTTCACGGACCAAGTCGATGACCTTTGTCATCATCTTGCTCTCATAAACCATGTTGCTGATGTTGGATTCAGGCATTTGATATTTGTTCTTCTCTTCCTCAGCAATCGTAAGAATACGTTCATCTTCAAGTTCTTCAGTTCTTGCTTAATTAACAATGTCGATAGCGCCTTTCAACTGTTTGAAATGCTTGTTGTTAACACGTACAATGAACTTCTTGTCGATGGTCTCGATCTTCCCTTTGGACTTGCTGTTGTTAAAACATATGTAAATAGTACAATAGGTACCTTTACGAAAAGAGATGCTATGGAAAATTGCCCGAGTTTAGGCAGTTCTTCTGTGGAATCGGCACTAAAAAAATTAGTTGAAGATGGTACTATTATTCGTAAAGGTATAGGCCGCGCATCGCATTATATTAGAAAAGATGCAATTGAATAATTATTATATACTAAAAATATATGACGAATCTTTTCTTATATTCAGTGTGCATGAACAGACAATAATGGGATTAACTGAATTTGAAATATAGTATGTAGTGTTATTGAAATTTAAAATCATAATAAAATAGCTAGAAGTTTGTGCTTCTAGCTATTTTCATCGTCCTTTACATACTCCAATATATCACCAGGTTGACAATTTAATACTTCACAAATAGCTGCTAAAGTAGAGAAGCGAATCGCAGAAATCTTACCTGTTTTCATTTTTGATAAGTTGACATTGCTGACGCCAACTTTTTCAGACAACTCTTTTAAACTCATTTTTCGATCGGCCATGACACGATCTAATCGCAATATGATCTTACCCATAATTACAATGTCTCATCACTCAATTGTTGTAGTTCTTGTCCATATCTAAATATATAAGATAACAAATAGATTAGAGCTGCAAAAACGAGGAAGCTTAAGTGAAGACGAATACCAAAATTGATTTGTGTAACATATTTAGTGTTGAAAAGTAGATCAAAGTTGATGATTTGTTTAAAGTACATAACTCGACATACTTCAAGAATATTAAAGACAATACCCCCTGCAAGAATATACTTGGCAAGTTTTTTTATGTGGTTAGAAACACGAACATCAAATGGAGTATGATCCATCGCAATCGTACAAATGGATTCAATTGTTTGTACAGCTTTATATATAATAAATACAAATATAGCGGTGATTAAGAAAATCAATGGTAACCACATGGACATTTTATCTTTATTTAATGCCAAATCATCATTAAAAATCAATTGAAGATAGTCAATTCTTATACTTCCAAATAGCGTATTATATACATCCTTGTTGAAGGCATAAAATAAGCTTAGTCCAATTAACAACACAACAGAAATTAAACAAACCCATCGAACGATTTTTAAAATAAAGCACATTTTCTTTAATAAATCTTTAGACTTATCATTCATGATATTACCTCCTAACATTAAATATTTAATGTTTATCGTTAAATTAATTATATATTACATAAATAATAAGTCAATATGATTTACTTTAAAACGCCAATTTTTTCTAAAAATAGTTTGCCTGCAAAAGATAATTCACGATCCTTTCAAATCAAGAATACATTTGAAATATACATGCCTGGATCATTGATAGGGCGAATAACCATATTCATGGTATGTCTTGTATCCGCAACAGAAAAAGTGTTTTCATGAAACTAAGCGTTACGTTTACGAAAATATCTTGTTTCTAGTTTTTTAAACTAAGCGTTACGTTTAGAAAAATAATCTGTTATCGTAATCTTAAACTAAGCGTTACGTTTACGAAAAAGATTTGTTTTCACTTCATGAAACTAAGAACTTCCAAAGTTTACTTCGTTTGTTTGTGAAAGCATAAAAAAACAAAGAAACATTGAGTCTCTTTGTTCTTAGGCGTTCGAGATGTAATCACAGATATTCTTAGATGCAGGTGCTTTCGATGAAGGTCTTCTCTTTTTACAACTTGGACAAACCATCCTCACGGAAACCTCCAAAACACTCCCAATAGTTAAATAGAAGGCATAAAAAAAAGCGGGTAAATTGATGAGGTTTACCCGTTACTAGTTTTGTCTATACATCGACAAACTGGAATTTGAATAACACAATTTTATAGCCTCTTAGCAGAGGTTATAGTCTATCAATAAAATCCTCCAAAAGCCTTGAAAATAAAGGATTTATCGCAATGTGTTCGCCTTATCCCTTTATATGATTGCACACAAGTTTACTCTCTCCCTGACTGCTTATAAGGGCAAAATTAAGGGAAAGAAAATCCCATAACAAGATATAACAGAGTGTGGCAATCGGAGAACTGTGACATATGTGCGAATATATTATAGTGGAGGATTTTTTAATGAACAAGTATATTTATGATGAAAGCAATGGTCTTTGGTATGAACTGCAAAGAGATTATTGTATCCCTTGCCTGACCTTACCAGCCGAAAAAGAAAAGAAACCTATCGGTTTATGGGGCAGCGACACAAACGATGTTTACAGGAACATAAGAGGGCGTTTTACGCCACGCTACTCACAAGTGGCAAGTTGAATGCTTATCTTGCGGATGTCGATAAACGGGCGGAGGAACGCTTTGAAAGGATTGTAGAACAGATGAAGCAGGCACAGGGTATCACGGAACGCCTAAAGGCGAAAAATGCCTTAGAATGGGTTGGACAGATGAATAACAATCGGGCTTGTGCTATGGAGATTGTGGAGAGGGAAATTATATTCGCATAAGTAGACAAGGCGGCAGGGAGTAAATTCTCTGTCGCTTATTTTTACTAAATTTTCGTTACGAAACATGACAAAAATCTCTCCTTTTATTATAATTTATGTTATATAACAATAATTATAAAAGGCAGAGAGGTGAAAAATATGCCACCAAAGGTGAAAATTACAAAAGAGATGATTATAGATGCAGCATTTGAGATAGCACGAAGTGAGGGAGCAGAAAATATCAATGCACGAACTGTATCAAAAAAATTAGGCTGTTCCACTCAACCTGTTATGTATCATTTTAAAACAATAGAGCAATTGAAAAAAACTGTATATGTTAAGGCAGATGAGTATCATTCCGAATATATAGCTAATATTCAGAGTGAAAATCCGATGAAAGATATTGGACTGAATTATATACGCTTTGCTGAAACAGAAAAAAATTTGTTTCGGTTTCTATTTCAAACAAATGAGTTTATAGGAAAAAATATTTCTGAGTTGATAAATTCTGAAGAATTACAGCCTATTATAGCTATACTGAGTAAAGAAGTAGAGGCCAATACAGAATAGGCGAAAACCATTTTCCGTTCATTATTCCTGATTGCACACGGATATGCAAGTATGTTTGCAAATAACGAAATGACCTATGACGAACAGACGATTATATCTGATTTAGACTTGGTATTTGACGGAACAGTTTATTCATTGAAAGGAGGATTATAATGTATCGTTTATATAAGAAAAATGAATTAAATTTCTCATTGGTTTGGATTATTTCCTATGTTGTTTTGTTTAGTGTTGCTGACAGCTTTTCTGCTTCGCTTGGCACTGAAAAAATAATAGCTGCACCCGTTTCTATAGTTTTTACATTGCTTCTTTTAGTTTTTGTGAGTAAACACAACTTAAAAGAAAAATACGGTCTGTGTTCTTTTAATGGAAGCCTTAGAAATTTCTTATATTTTACTCCGCTACTTCTAATTATGAGTATTAACCTATGGAATGGCGTTACGATGAAGCTGTCTGTTTTAGAAACTGTGTTATATATTTTAAGTATGCTCTGCGTTGGATTCATTGAAGAAATTATTTTTCGTGGATTTCTGTTCAAAGCATTATACAATGACAATGTAAAGTTGGCGATTGTTATCTCAAGTGTTACTTTTGGAATTGGACATATTGTAAACTTACTGAACGGAAAAGATTTAATACCTACACTCTTACAAGTTTGTTATGCAATCGCAATAGGTTTTCTTTTTACAATTATTTTTTACAAAGGAAAGAGCCTTTTACCGTGTATTATTGCACATAGTTTTGTAAATTCTTCGAGCGTTTTTGCTGTTGAAAATTCTTTAATGAAGTTTCATGTTATTTCAAGTGCAGTATTATGTATTATTAGCTTAAGTTACGCACTGTGGATATTGAAAAAAACAAAACAATTTGATGAATATGAAAATAATGATAGGCGGTGATGATATTATATGCCAACTATTATTTCAGAATGGATATATCGCCCTGTATGCGGCAATAAAACCCGTACTATGATACGGGAAGATACGGAATTAAAAAACTTTCCTCTCTACTGTCCGAAATGTAAGCGGGAAACAATTGCAATGTTTGATGGATGCAACTCTATTAATAATTTAGATCTATCAAAATGGAATACTCAAAATGTATATAATGTTTCTTGGATGTTTTCAGTGACATTTAAACTCACCAATTTAAAAGGCATTGAAAACTGTCTATGTTCAAAGTGATTATATTGGTAGCAATTCTACAGATACGCTTATTAACTGTACTTCTCTAGTCGGAGGAGCTGGTACAAAATACGATCCAACATACATAGATTCAACCGCAGCACGCATAGATGGCGGACCTAGTAATCCAGGTTATTTCACATCAATCTCTGATAAGCCTCTTGAAACCCAACAAACAAACGAATCAGATATGAGTGAGACAACAGGTAATGAAGTAAGAAGCGTAGAAACACATGTAAAAGAACTTGATGAGTTGGAATCAGACTCAAAACAAAACGAAACAGAATCTCAGTAATGAGGTTCTTTCGTATTATAGAACTAGAAGTTATTCAAGTAATAATTCTAGTTTTTTATT
>OLSO01001283.1_pt1 | contig 19950 bp, 23 predicted proteins | sample 1672441 | NCBI WGS metagenome assembly OLSO01 (sample SAMEA3136686, study PRJEB25190) | human gut metagenome | biome: human gut; feature: human-associated habitat; material: faeces | place: Austria | collected 2013 | reverse complement strand
TATTGACATTAATTATGTCTACTTATTGAATGGGGTCATCAGATGGGTACTCACATTAAGTTATAAGCAGTTATTCACGGTGAATAACTGCTTACTTGATTGGATAGAATGGATGGAATATATATGAAAAAAATAAAAGTCTTTTACAAAAATGTATTTTATGCAATCAAGTATATATATAAAATAGACAAATCTTATATTTTTCTTGAATTTTTAAATGTCATTTTAACTGCTTTTTCATAAATATTTTCTGTTTATTCATTAAAAGTATTATTGGATGTTTTTCTGCAAAAAAAAATAAATGTATTAACTATTATGTTGTTTATAATCTTTACAATTTCTATAATTGTTGATTATTTGCAAAATAAAATTGAAAAGCAATCGATAGAACTAAAAAAGATAATTATGTCAGAACGTACAAACTTTGATTTATATAATTCAATTTTAAATAAAAATGTTTTAATTTTTGAAGATAAGGAATATTACGATAAGATATATTTGAATATGACACAAGGTTTATCTAATATATTATCTTTACAAAATAACTTGGGTAAATTATTGACCCAAATTTTATCAATTATTGGAATTGGATCTATTGTCATACAATATGATTTTCGGATTATAGTATTAGTCCTTATCGTTGTTTTATTTAGTGTAATATTGAACTTTTACCAAGCAAAATTAGATTTCAAAAAAAATATAGATAGCATATATCCATCGCGAATATTTGATTATACTACAAGAACTGTATATCTAAAGCAATATTCAAAAGAGTTAAGAAAATTTAAAATATTTGAAGTAATTAAAGCAATGTATAAAAAGTCTGTTGATGATATATATCATATTAATGAGAAATATGCAAAAAAAAGTATTCAAGTAACCATTATGCAAGATATACTGGAATTTATTCTTCAATTTTGTACAATTATTATTTTATTCTTTAAATATATTGTCAATGAAATTTTGATAAGTGATTTTTTAGTTTTATATAATAGCACCATGGATTTATGTTTATATATAAAATCAATATTTAATATTATTCCAGATTTTTACCAAAATTCTTTATATATTTCGGAATTTAAAGAAATCATTGAATCAAAAAAATCAGAATCAGATAATGATTGTCTAAATAATTATCCTTTTTTGTTAGATTCGCTAAAGTTAGAGAACATTTCTTTTTCTTTCAAAAACAGAAGAATTATAGATAATTTTAATTATGAATTTCAAAATAATAAGATATATTTGATACAAGGGAAAAATGGAGCAGGAAAATCTACACTATTAAACATTATATGTGGCTTGTACAAGACAGCTTGTGGTGATATTTATATAAATGGTGTAATAAAAGCTGAACAAAAATGGCTAAAAGAAAATGTAAATGTAATGTTTCAAGATGGTCAACTTTATGCATTACCGTTAATTTATAATATTATTATGCGTCCAATTCAAAATAAGGCTGCAGATGAGAAACTTGTATGGGATTTATTAGATAAAGTTGGAATAGCTTCAAAAATACAAAAACTTCCATTGACTATATACACCCCTATTTCTAATGAATTGGATGATTATGGTACATCATTTTCTGGAGGAGAAACGCAAAAAATATTACTTGCACGATCTTTAGCTAATACTAAATTGATCAATATCTATGATGAGGTTTCAAATGCATTGGATGTAGAGTCAAAGAAGGATGCTGTAAAATTAATTAGAAAATACAATAAAAATACAATAACTATCGTCGTATCTCATGATAATGAATGGAATGATTATGTAGATCAGATAGTTAAATTATGAGAAATCTAAAGACGGATTATAAGGATTATCAAATGAAATCATAAATAGTGTATTGCCGTACTTTAAACAGCTGCCAAAGAACCTATATGTAAAATAGAACAGATCCGATTGACAATGACATTGTATCATTTCAAATCGGATCTGTTAATATGTGACCTATTTGAGCTTACCTCTTCGTGGATTTAGTGGCTCTGTCCAAATGGATTCGGTGGCTCTATTTTCATGGATTGGGTGGCTCCGCCACCGTGGAATACTCAAATTGCTACACCTTTATATAAAGCAGAAACAAAAATAAAATCCATTATAAACAAAATAGCTTTTCGATTCCGACTGAGACCACCATTTGTCAAAGATTGCACCTAGCATTTGCCAGGTGCTTTTTTTATGCCTTATAAACAGTTATCATAATCTTGTTTGTAAGAGCGGAGAGTAAAAAGAACTCATTGGCGTGCGTTGGTTTTACTCTCTTTTCTTTTTCTCACTTTCTATAAAGAATATTATAAAAGTCATAACACATAATTTGAATAGATTTTATTCAAACTTGTGCTATGACTTTTTTATTTAATGTGATTAGATTATTAACTTTCATATTCAAATAATTTGGCAATCAACAAGCATTAAAATAATTGAAAAAAAGACCCGGACAACTAAATGCTGTCCAAGTCCAATATCAGCTATAAACCGTTTTGGGGTATATGCCGCCCCTTAAAATCTTGAAGAGCAGATTCACCTTACCACATCCAAATTTATTGCGCACTTTTTTCTACAATTTTTTATCCATTGTAGTTAGCCTGATTCCAAATTTGATAATGAAAATAAAATTTATTGATATCAATTACAGTTCCACATTTTGACAATGAATTTTGATATGATAAATTATTTGCAAACGTATTATAATATGCAACACCCAATGCTGAAGCTGCAACCAAAACTACAGCAACTGCTGGAACAGCTGAAGTTGCTGCACCACCAATGGCTCCACCAGCACGTAAAATTTCTGCATAATTTTTTGCATCGTTAACTAAAGCGTTTGATACAGCTTTGGTTTGAGCAGTTCTTACATAATTCCAACCTTCGATTTTCCAAGTCTGACCACATATTCCCGTAGGTATAACTTGTGGAGTTAAATCTGTATTTTCAATAGAATCAATTGCAATATTTAAGAAACTTTCTTTCGTATAATTCGTTCCTGCTACTTGATTAAATTCATCAAAGTCATAAACATCAACTATTTCTTTGATTGTATCATAATCATAAATATATTTATTATCTTCTATAATTAAAGTTTCTGTTATTCGATCTTGCATTTGTTGCATTTCAGCTAAAATTTGTTCATCAGTATTAGTCTCATATGCCCTAGCATCAACGTTAATCAAAGTAATAGATAAAATGAACGCACACATACACGAAAATATCTTTTAATTTTATTCATCATATTATTCTCCTATTCTCTGTTCTAATCTTTACAATAAAGATAAATCACTATGACTAAATTTATACAGATATAAAGAGTTATAATAATACTTAATACATTTTTTAATTCATAATAACCATCAACCAAACGTGTAAATAGCGTCATACTTTCGCTTACTAAGATAATAGATATCACAGAAAACTGTGCAAATTTATCTTTCATATTATCCATCATCCCTTTCCGTTATAATCAAAATACTCGTTCGAATTAAAATTTGTTCACATTATTATGATCATTATCCTCTAATATACCTGCTAAGATTAAAAATTATTGGTTCCCATGGGTATCAATCTCCTTATGTGTTTTTTATAGATTATAAATCAAAATTCAATGCTATTAATGCTATCACAGTTCAATAATAGATAATATTGTTCACTTCTCTATAGTTTTTATTTACATCATTTTTTTAAAAATATAAGTCTTATAAAACTTATATTTTTTGATATCTAAAAGAGGGTTGTATCAGCAATCCCTCCCTTTTTATTTGTTATTCGAGCCCAATATTAGCTATAAACCGTTTTGGTGTATATGCCGCCCCTAAAATTCTTGGAGAGCAAATTCACTTGACCCCATCCAAATTTATTGTGCTCCATAAACAAGTGATACTCTTTTATTGAGAAAACTTAATTCACACATAGAATCAATAATAATTGGATTAATGTGCATCAGGAAAATCATTTTTGAATTTGCCACCATAATGATTGTTTTTATAGTTTCTGATATATAGTAATAAAACCATTATCACTAAAACAATTCCACAGATGGCATACATTGTAGTTGGATTTAAATTATAGAATAAACAACAGATTACTGTCCCAACAATAATCAATAATCCTATGATTACTAAAAATGTATCCACATATTTTTTTATTTAAGACACCCTCTTTCTTATTTTGTTCTTTTATGGATAGCGCTATCTCTAATTCAAATATAATATAGAATTTAGAAAAATACAATCGTTATTTTTATAAAGAGTGTTAAAATGAATAAGCGATAATATTTATGAAAGTCTTTGTGTAAATACATACGAGTTGCTATAATGAATTTAGACGGAGGACCTTACATGAAATACATTCAATTTACTAAAAAAGAAAATGAGATCATGGATATTTTATGGAAGCATGATATTGCAATGTCTGCAAATGATATTAAATTAGCTTCCAAAAATTTGAGTATCAATACGATTCAGCAAACGTTACAAAAATTATTGGAGATCAAATATATCAAGGTTGCAGGAATCGGACAGAACAAGAAGGCAATCACAAGATTATATAGACCAGTTATATCCGAAGCAGAATATGTGAATTCATTTATTGGTGAAGATACACGAGCAAAAATTTCAGCTTATTTTGTTGAGCACACAGATGATTTAGAGATGATTGAACAATTAAAGAATTTGATTCAAGAAAAAGAGAAAGAGTTAAAATAATGCGATTTTCTGCATCATCTCTTTTCATTACTTTGTGTATCAGTTTTTTGTTGATTCTTCTGTTAGACATTTTACTTTCATATAAAAAAAGTTATAAATTATTTCGGACAGATTTTATAACAGTACTAATCGTTGTTGTCGTAGTAAGAATGTTTGTGCCACTTGAATTCAAATTTACTAAAACCATTATAGTGCCCACAATCATGAATCCAATCATTGTACTGTTGCAATATAAAATTTATGCAAATGTGCAAGTATATCAATTCTTATTATTAGTTTGGGTATTAGGTATTATATGGAACCTGATTAAATGGATTCGCGCAATTCAAATTACCAAAGACATGTACAAACGTATTGAAAATCATTCAGAACATTATCATATAAGCGATTTTATTGATAATTATCAAGAAGAAAATTATGTGGTGTTAAGAACGAACTATGTTTCTACCCCTATGGTCATGGGCTTTAATAAAACTATATTGATACCAGACGTATACCTTTCACAAGAAAATTTAAAAAATATATTGCTTCATGAAACATGGCACATTAAAAACCATGATGTGTGCACTAAACAGATTATCAATCTTTTAGTTATCATGTATTGGTGGTTTATTCCAGTATATAGATTAAGAGATAAAATTGATTTATTTTTGGAAATGCGTGTAGACCATCAAACAACAAGTCCATTTTCTAAAGAGGAAGTAATGAAATATATGTATACACTTATAGAAATCCAAAAAAACATTCAAAGTAAAAATGAATTCAAGGGACAATCTACACATTTTATGATTCAAGATAATGTACATGTATTAGAATATCGTATAAATTATTTAATGGATGGAATGTATCGAAAAAAAACGAGCAAAATTCTAATGATCGCCGTATTAGCTCTTCCATTACTTACAAACAGCATTATTTTGGAGTCTGCATTTGAACCTCCAAACAATGAAGATATGTATGATCAATCAGATATAGATAAGGGATATATTATTAAACATAAAGATGGAACATATGAATTAGTATTAGACAAAATACGTGTTAAAATATCAAATCCAAAAGATGAATGTTTTAAGGCTGTTCCAATTATAGAGGAGTAAATAATTTATGAAAAAAATAATGATTATGTTAGTGTTGATCGCATCTATGAATATAGTAACACCTGTTTTAGCAAATGAAGCTGAAGTCACTGCAAATATTGATGTTACTATGCCATACAAAGATCAGCTAGTCTGGAAATACAAATTTATAAACGGAAAATTGTATAGAAGATTATGGAATCAAACATTGAATAAATGGGTTGGAGACCATTGGATTCCTTGTTAATAAATTTAAAATAGTCTTTTAATATCTTTGTATAAACGGGAATTGACATAAGTTTACTGCTTATGTATATATTCAAATTGGTATCCCTCTCCGTCTTTAAACAACGGAGTCTTGGATACCTTTTTATTTTTTAATCATATGCATTCAATCCATCACATTTCAAATTATAACTTACTCTGATTGGTAAATGAATCGGATAGTCGAAATCCAACTCACACTAAATTAACTGCAAAATTTTATCAAAAAATTTTAAAAAAAAGATAAAAACCATAGGATTTTATGCATTTTCTTGAATTATTGCACCTTTATATAAAGCAGAAACAACAATATAATCCACTCTAAACAAAATCGCTTTTCAATTCCGACTGAGACCACCATTTGTCAAAGATTGCACCTAGCATTTGCCAGATGCTTTTTTTATACCTTATTTCCCACTTAAACCAAAGTTACGAAAGAGTATCACCGCAACAAGTGATACTCTTTTATTGAATATATAAAGAATATATAAAATTGGATAGGGATAAATCAACCTGTAAAAGTCACAGGGATTTTTGCTTTTAGAAAGCAATAACCTTAAAACACTCATAGTATTTTAAACCCTACAACTTTTAATCTAGCTGGTATCTAATTGCGGATTACCATTTTTAACTATGACCATTCAAATCTATTACGCGATCACATTCTTCAGCTAATTGTATATCATGTGTAACCATTATAATTGTACATCCTTCTCTTTTAAATTCTTTGAGTAGTTTTATAACAATTTGTTTATTTTCTTCATCTAGTGATCCAGTTGGTTCATCGGCTAAAATCAATTCACATGGCTTAACTAATAATCTAGCCAGTGCTATACGTTGTTGTTCTCCCCCAGAACATTCATAAATGAATTTTTTTGAATATCCATTTAAGCCAACTTTTTTTAACGCGTCTTCAATGTACTTATTTACGGTCTTATTATTTTTTTCATTTATTGCCATCTGTAGATTTTCGTATACAGTTTTATTTTCGATTAATGCAAAATTCTGGAACAAATATCCTATTTTTGATTTTAAGAGTAAAGTGGCTTTCTTTGAAAATGGCTTAATTCCTTTTTCTCCAAACAAAATGATTTCTCCTGAATCTGGACTATCTAATAAGCCAATCATATTTAACAATGTTGATTTACCACACCCGGATTTTCCAATTATTGCAACAAACTCATTTTCATATATGGTACAAGAAAATGAATCAAAGATTATTTTCTCTTTAAATTTCTTTTGAATCGAATCTAATTCTACAATTTTCTTCATAACTATCTGGCTCCTTTCAATGAATCTACACATTCAGCATATTCTTTTTTCTTTAACGTGAAAATGGTAAATATCAAATCTATTCCAAGTATTAAAAGGCCAATTTCAAAAGATTCTAATATTCTTTTAGAATATAATGCATAGAAAATAATCACTGATAGATAAAGAAATATATTTATACTTAAGTATAATGAATATCTTTCGTAGAAAGATTTCCCTAAAAGATATTGAATAGACAAATAGTATCTTTTTTCAAACAAGAAAATGACAATCGCTTGAAGTTGGTAAACAAATAAAATTGTGCTTATTAAAACGATTAGTATAGTTAATGAAATCAATTCATATGTTTTTTTGTTCTTGACCTGTGCAAAATAAGAATCACTTAAATAAAATTTTACTTTTTTGTCCATATTGTTCTGAATTAAAAATCTTTTAAAATTTGAAACACTTTTTTTTGTATCGATTGGGATAAAATAATTATCAGTTGAAACCCTTGCATTTTCCATCCAATTATGGTCTATAAAAATTACCGGATTTATTTTTTCTAAATCTTTCGTATTTTCTACATAAGGCATATGTCTTACAAACCTAAGATTTGGTTCGATTCGAATTACCTTACAATCTTCATAATTTGAATAATAGCTTATCTGATCTTGATTGAATGAATAATTTTCAGGTATCAGTAAAATAGATTCTTCTATCTGATTAAAACCTAAAGGATTTCCGAATTCATCGCGAATCGTATAATCTTTTAAATAATTATTATTTACAACTATATATGGTATTTCATTTGAAACAGGTATTTCTAAATCACTGTCCATATGATTTTTTAAGAAGTCAATTCGTTTGTTTATATCGAAATCCTCATATATTCCATTATGTTCCTGCATATAATAATATAGTTTGTTAACAAGTTCAGATGAATAAAATAAGTCCTCTTTTAATTGCACCATAAGCAAAGGAGGAATACATATGATTTATGGTTATATTAGAGTGAGCACAGATAAACAAACTGTGGAAAATCAAAGGTTTGAAATCGAAAATTATTGTAAGGAAAGAGAATTAATTGTTAATGCTTGGATTGAAGAAACTATATCCGGCACAAAAAAAGTTGATGAGAGAATTAGGAAAACTTCTAAGTAAAGTAAAAAAAGATGACATAATAATCTGTGCTGAATTATCTAGGTTAGGCAGAAATATGTTCATGATAATGTCAATCTTAAATTACTGTATGGAACATGAAATTAAAGTTTGGACCATCAAAGATGGTTATAAATTAGGTGATGACTTAACATCAAAAGTTTTAGCTTTTGCATTTGGTTTAAGTGCAGAAATAGAACGTAACTTGATTAGTCAAAGAACAAAAGAGGCTCTAGCAAGAAAAAAAGTTGAAGGGATCCAATTAGGTAGACCTAAAGGACGCAAATCCTCCTATTATAAATTGACAGGAAAAGATAAGACTATTATTGATTTGCTAGATAAGGGATTATCAAAAACACAAATTGCAAAAATCTTGAACGTTCATAGAAATACATTGAATACATACATGAAAAAAGCTAACATAAGAAGAGAATAAATTTGGAGATGATAATTTGAAACGTTTCAATGAAGGAGATACTGTTTACTTTATTGCTTCTTCTATCTTTGTAAGGAAGGCTAAGGTTGTACGAAATGCTGGTGGATTTTGTACAATACGATTTTCAGATGGTAATTGTGGTACTTCTGGAACACGTGTTCGTGAAAGTAAATTGTATCGTACAGAAGAAGAGGCAAAGAAGTTTGTTGAACAACATCAAAATGCAAACAAGTGGAGATGATGATTTCACCTCCACCTTTTATTTGGGATTGGCAAACACAATCCCTCCCATTCTTGACCTGTAGTAATCAAGAGTATATGTGTTAGTTTGCCAGTCTTTTTTTGCATCTTCAAATGTATTGGTAATGCCATCATAGTTCCCGTCTTGAATTGTAATGTTGTTACCATCTACTTTTAAAACAATACCAACATGGTTTTTACCAATACCAGAAAATACAGCTCCTGCTTTGGGGGTAGTGGATCTTTCAAATTTATCTGGATGTGCTTTTAGTAGTTCATCTACACAATCCCATCCATTACCAGTAAAGCCAGGATCATAGCCATATAACTCATAAAATCTTCCCCATGCAAACCATGTGCATTGGCCATATAAGCCTGTTTTAGCATATGGATTCTTTGTAATCCATGCTTCCATGTTATTAAAGTTAGGATTAGTTCCACCTCTAAAGGTAATCCCTACATAACGCATTACATGATCTACATAAGATGGATCTCCATACCCTGATACATTCAATTCTTGCTTTTTCATATCTGAAAATTGTTGTGCATTGTATTTGGAATAACCACCAAAATTAGAAATTGCCCAATCAATATATCCAGATCCATAGTTGTATCCTTGAAGAGCAAGATAGATATGTTCTGTATCGGATGGATCTTTTACATTTGCCTTTTTAACACAATCCGAAAAGGTATGTGTACCAACATCTATGGAATACTCCGGATCTGTAATGCCATTAGGAATCCTAGGATATTTTGTATTGTATCCAGATTCACTAGCTTGCATAGGATCATTTCCTTTACCACCAGATTCCTGCATCATAATCGCTTGAAGTAAAGATACATAATCTTCTATATCGTATTCTATTGCATATTTTCGAATGGTATCTTCATACGCAATAACTTCTTCACTTAAAGAAACAATTTCACTATTAGATCCACCATCTTGAGCTAATACGCTAAATGTGCCAATAAACAGGGTAATTACAATCAATAAAATCAATCCTGTTCCAAAAGAAAAGAGTGTATTCAATGTAGATACACTCTTCTTAACAATATGAAATGATTTCTTTATAGCGTGTGTTGTATTTTGGACAATAGGCTTGAAAACAATTTGTTCTGTAGACTGTTTTATCTTTGAAGCATTCACTTTATTTACGACATGTTTCTTAGCCTTTGATATATAAGAAATTCGTTGTGGCTGAATATCATGGCTTGATTCAATAATAGATTTCTTACTTGTTGATTTGATTTTATATTCATTTCGCTTTTGCTTAATAAACTTAGTAGTACGATGTTTAGATTCAATTACAGTTTGTCTTGCTGCAACACTTACTTTATTTGTAGCCTGTATCTGTGGATTGGATTTAACAGAAGCTTCCTCTTTTCTATCAACATTTTTATTATGAATTGTTTGCTGTTTAATGAAATGTTGAATATTTCCCTTTGTATCTTTTGTTTTAATAGCTTGCATTTTTTGCTTTGTCTTAATATCTCTCAATTTCATCAACTCCTTTGTATGTAAAAAAGCAGAAAGTCAATTCTGCTTTATAGTTCGATCAATTTTTTTCTTTGCATCATAGAATATTTAGTTATTTATGATATTTAAATTTCCAGTAACTCGAGTGATATGGACATCAGTGTAAAAATCTGTTTCTGTTGGACTATAACCTCCATTTTTAAACGTATCGTATTCTAATACCTTCAGATGTCCGTTGTCATGATAATCTTTTGTATATCCATCTTCAACAATATATTCATTGTTATTATGAATATAAGCATATGCGGAAATATAGGCTTGATTGATGGTTGTTCTTTGTTCATCGCCATCATCAATAATTGAAAATGTTTGATTTGAACAATCATACTCAATTGTTGGATGACTTATCGTACTTGAGTATTCAACTGTAATTTCAAAATCATAGATATTTGGATCGGCAATTTGTACATCTTTTTTTATACATAATGAATACATATGAGCAAAACCAGATAAATCCCCAAATTTATCATATCCAGGTATATTTTCTTCTCTTATTTCCAAATAATCATTCCAATTTTCGGAATTAAGCTCAATTTTTTGAATATCTTGATTTTTGGTCATTGTTTCTGAAGATGATGTATTTTCAGATGTTTTTATGCTTTTTTTTACCGAACAGCTTGATAAAGTAAGTAAAAACAGTGGAAGAATGCAGAAAAAACACTTTTTTTTGACATAACTCATAGCAATAAATCTCCTTTATATATAGTGGATTTTCGCACGGGGGGGGGTAATGTCAAGGAGAAAATAAAAAACTGTATAGAACAAAATAAGGAATGCTTATTATTACTTTGCTTAATAAAGTTCCCTAAATTGTATTAATTCATTATTAGTTTTCTATCTCCTGGTTTAGTTGTATTTAGATCATACAATAATCCTTTTGGCATCTTATTTACAAACGGCACAATAGATCCACCATACCTAATCAATCCAGATCCGGTAGGAGCATTTGTAATATAACCCATTTGTTCTTCAGAAATATTTAATAGATTTGCTAAGTCTTCTCTGTCATTGGCTGATTGATTCAACATTACAATAAATTCAGAGTTTGATAACATACTTGTACCTTGTTGAGAAGAAAGAAGGTATTTTACATTTTGTGTAATACCCGTTGGATAGGCATCTCTTTTACGGAATTGTCTCCATGCAGATGCAAAGAAGGTTGCACTTTCTTCATTTTCAAAGATAACATGAATCTCATCAATGAAGACATGTGTACGTTTTCCTTTTCTCCAATTTTCATTGACACGGTTAATAATCGCATCCGTAATCACGAGTAATCCCATTGTCTTTAATTGTTTGCCTAAATTAAAGATGTTGAAAGATAGGATTCTAGATTTGATATCTACGTTGGTTTCATGGGCAAAAATGTTCAAGGATCCATTTGTAAACAGTTCTAGTTTGATAGCTAATGATTTCGCTTCTGGTTCACTTTGTTCTAATAGTTTGTTGTAAAGATACTTTAGTGTAGGAACATATTTGTTTTTCATGGCATCTTGATAAACCAAAGATACACAACGATCGATAATAGAACGATCAATTGGAGATATACCACCATGATTTGTATCTAACTGTTCAAATAAGGACATGATAAATTGTGATTTATCTGCAATGGCATTGCCACTATCACCATAGCCTTCGGACATATCCATGGCATTGATATAGTCTTTACTATTTGTTCCAATACGAATAATTTGTCCACCTAGTGCTTTAATGATTGGATCGTATTCTCCTTCAGGATCCGCAATAATGATGTCATCATTGGTAGATAGAATTAAGAATTCTATTTCTTCTTTTGTTAGGAAAGATTTACCAGAACCAGGAATACCTAACAAGAAAGAATTTGGATTTTGTAATAAAGCTTTGTTACAAAGAATCGGATTATTGGTAATCGCATTCTGTCCAAACCAAGTACCACCTTTTTGCATGATTTCATGAGCACGAAAAGGAATAAATACAGCTGCACTTTCCGTTAATAAAGTACGAGTGATATTCAATTTATTAACACCAATTGGCAAAACAGTTTGTAGTCCATCTAATTGTCGTTTTGAAAAATATAGTGTTTCAAGCTCACAAACATATTTACGAGCAACAGCTTTTAATGTTTCTGTATCTTTATCCAGTTCTTCTAAAGAATCTGCAAGATGTACAACTGTGATGTTGCAAAGCATCATTCTTTGATCTCGTACAATTAAATCATCTAAGAATTCTTTACATTCCTTACGTTGTAGCTCCATGTCATAAGGAATAATGGCTGAAAAGTTATTGTTACGATTTTGTTTCATTTGCCAATCCGTAATGTTCTTTTCAACACCTAAGAATTTATTTTCTACTTCACGAACTGCTTCATCAGTAGGAATCGTAATAATGTCCATAGAATACATCAAGTTCTTATTTAAATCGCAAAGTTCGGATACAAACTCGTCTTTTAAAAAGCCTGGATAATTGCTTAAATAAAGAACTCTTCCATATTTACCATCAAATTCAAAATATTTGTTGTGGTATTTGCTCATTCTAGGTGTAATCAAATCTTTAAAGGAATGACCTTTTTTTGCTAAATCATTGATATCCAATGTAAATTCTTCTGTTTCATTTCGATAAAAGTCATGGAGGATCTTTAATCGTTCTTCGGCATTTAATTCAATACAGGAAGAGCCAAGTCTTGAAAATAAGGTAGAATACTCAGCGGTAATTCTGGAGAAAGTAAATCTTGCTTCTTCGATACTGTTTTTAAAGATGGTAACTGTAATATATTTTTCTTGGATAATATCATCACTTTCAGATAGTTTATCCAAAAGCATATTGTTGTATTCTTCGCGATATGGATCTAAGTTATCTTGTTTTAATGGAATCAAGATATCCTCTTTAAACTTCTTGATATCCACTTTTCGATTGTTGATAGTTATCTTTGTCATCACAGAAGAATCAAAAGAATTCAGTAAATCACTATAGCTTAAAAAGAGATTGTTTTTATCTTCTCCAGAAGCAATCTTATAGTTGATATCTAAGAAGCGATAACTCTTTGTATATTTATTATCAGATTTAAAAATACCATCCTTATAGATTGTGTCTACCGGGATGGTATCCTGGACAGTTTTAGGCACTCTTGTTTTTTCTTTGTTGAGCTTTTTCAATCTTTCGTAGCTTTTTATCATGTACAATTGACTCCTTTCTTGATTGATTAATGAATGGTTCAAGTATTTCGCAATAAAGATTAAATGGCACATTAATCAAATTCCTTGTAGACAACATAAAAGAAGATATTGCCATTTTCACAATATCTTCTGTATACATTCCTTGAAAACGAATAAATCCAAATGCTGCAAATGGTGCAGCACCAAGCATACACAACCAGCTTGTCATTTCTGTACCTAATTGATCTTTACATAAAAAATACAAACCACACACAATAATACAGGCAATGATAGAAAAGATGCTTTGTCTAAGGGATAATCCAAAGAAAATACTTTCCGTATAATCTCTTATTTCTTTGTTGATTTTGATTTCAAAATTAGATTTCATCAGCAAAATCCTCATGAATAACATCTAATGGAATAGACGATGCAAATAAGATGTTATCAATAGGAATAACCATCTTTCCACCATCACGACGAACAATGATTTTATCTTTTTCATGTTCTACTTTATACATCAATTTTTCTGTTAATGGTAAAGTTGAAGATTCAACAATATCCAATGAATCTCCGGTTTTTAATACAACTTTGTTTAAAATATAATCTTTCATGTTACGTTCCTTTCCTGCCAAAAAGGCATAATAAAAGCAGGAACAATATGCTCCTGCAGTAGTAATTAAAATAGTAATGATAAGTAATCCTGCCTTGAGTCAAGTATTCTAATAATTTCAATATTCTCTTCATTGACATTATAGAATACAAGTTGCTTAGATACGATTAAATAGCGAAATGGTGTATCTATGTCGAAACGATCTGACATTTTAGGACCTAGATAAGGATTATCTTTTAATAATGAAATTGTATCTACAATACTGTTTTTAAGTTTTTTTGCGGCTTGATCGTTATGAAACTGATTAATAATATAATTTTCGGTATTAAGAAGATCATCAATTGCTGCTTTTTTATAAATAATCTTCATTTTACAAACCCAACATTTTTTTGGCTTCTTCTTCTGAATAAGATTCAGTACAATTCATACCAATTTCCAATTCTTTCATTAATTTAGATAAAGCTTTTGCTTTCATCTTTTCAGCATTATCTTCGGTCACAGAAAATGGAAAACCACCTGTATTTAATACTTGCTGAAAAAATACATTTACGGCATCCGTTAGAGTTAAACCGTTTTTCGCAAAAACTTCTTCTAATTCATTCTTGATTTCTGAGTTCATGCGAATTCTAAATACATCATCTTTTTGAGCATTGATTACGTTACGCATAATTAACACTTCCTTTCGTATATATTATACTCAGTTTTTTACAAAATATCAACAAATGTGGCAACTGAGTAGCTACATATTATAGTCCCATCATTTCTTTAACGATTCGATCTGACATCTTGATTGTTCCTACAAGAACTAACATATTGAATATTAATTCACCAATATAACTCCATACCATAGATACACTAGATGCTGTTGAATCCACTACTGGTGGACTTGATGCAAAGGCTGAAAAGATAATACAGGAAAGGACAATGATCGCTCCTTCTAAACAAACTCCTGCATAGCTTTTGATAAATGTAAAAGCTGTGTTTTGTGTGCTTTCTCCTGCAGCTGCTGCAAGTGGTATTGGAGAAATAGCTGTGTACATGTAAAGTTTAAAAAATCTTCCATAAACAGTTAATATCATTACAAAAGATAGAATTGTAATGAATATAGATCCTAATAGGGTTACTGCCCATAATGGAATGGATTCTAGAAATCCTGTATTACTAACCGCATCAACTATTTCCTGTGGTATAACTGTTTCGTTGGATACTCCAAGTCCTACAGTTTCCGTAATCGATTGAATTATCCCCTGTACAATTTCAAAAATCTTTGTCATCAGTTCCATTCCATACATGACAAGACCTCTGGCAATAATAAATCTTAGAAATAGTTTGAAGGCTTGCTCTGGACGTTTGACATCCTGCCAGCTTGTACAGGTTCGTATTAATCCCCATACAAAGAAAAGTACAAGAAGGGCAAGACCAATAGCTTGTAAACCTTCATGTACTTTTACAATGATTTTCCATATATCTCCACCTTTAAATGTTTCTGGAGATTCAGTCAGTAACAACCATATTTCAGCAAGCTTAGAATTCCAGGTATTGATTGCACTTGTTAGGTTATCGATGATTCCATCCATACATTAACCTACAATAATATTCAAAATCTCTTTAGCAAAGGTAATTACAATTCCTCCAGCTACGGTCATAAATCCATTGGCTCTCTGACTTGGGTCATGGCTTTTTAAAGATAAACCAACCTGTACAATTCCAAAGCCTAATAGAATCATGCCAATAGCTCGAATAAGTCCAAACATAAAATCACTGAAGTTGTTTACAACAGTGACTGGATCATTAGCTGCATAGACAGGTGTTATAAAGTTTGTGATGAGTATCAATGCTGTATAAGCATAGAACACTACTTTTCTAATTGTTTTTGTTTTCTTCATTTTCTTTGATCTCCTTTACATATTTTTCTACTTCTTCTTGATCTAACAATTCATATTCGTTATCAGTCAAAAGAATATTTTGCCAATCATCAATGAAATGATACGTTTGCCCATGAATATAAGGCTCTCGTCCTCCATCCAATGTCTGCTTAATATTTGGATGTTTTAATAAATCATATTTTTTATCTTTAACAGGGCGTTCTCCCTTAATAAAAAGAAGTCCATAGTTGTTATCCAACAATCGAACTTCATCTGCGGTTAAAAGCTCTCTTCCTGTCTGTTGATAATTTGTAGAATAATTACCGCTTCTTCCTTCAGATTTGCCATACGTATTTGTATCCAATGTTTCTTTTCCCAGCAATTCACTGATGTATTTATGTGTACTTTGTTCATTACCACCTAGGTAATACGTTTCATCACAGTTACCTAAAATGGATTCCCAGCTATCCTTGTATAAAGCTTTGATCTGAGCCAGGTTCTGTAAAATAATGGATACAAAGATCTGTCTTGAACGCATCGTTGAAAGAAGTTTATCAAATTCATCTGGTAAAGCAACATTGGCAAATTCATCCATCAAGAAATGGACGGGTACAGGAAGTTCTCCACCATGTACATAATCCGCCTGGTAATACAACATTTGAAATAACTGGGTGTACAACATTCCCACTACAAAATTGAATGTGGAATCGTTGTCTGGAATAATCGCAAATAAAGCCGTTTTTCTTTCTCCAATCTGTTCTAATTCCATCTCGTCATATTTGGTTAATGATGCAAGTTCTTCCAAATTAAAAGCAGCAAGTCTTACACCAACCGAAATCAGAATCGATTTGGCGGTTTTACCTGCTGCCTGTTTATATATTTTGTATTGTTTTAAAGCTAATGAATTAGAATCTATCATTTCTAGTCTTTTAAATAACTCATCTAATGGACTTTCGTAGTCTTCTTCATCTTCTTTGACTTCTGCATAATTGAGCATTTCCATGACCATTGTAAAATTCTGTTCATCTTCTGGTGCATAATGGTACAGATATAACATCAGCGCTTCCAATAGTGCTGTTTCACTCTTTTCCCAGAATGGATCATTGGTAGAAGAACCTTTAGGTGTTGTATTACGGATCAAGTTGGTAATTAATTTAAGTACATCCTTATCACTTTGAATATAGTGGAATGGATTATATCCAAGAGATTTAGACATATCAATCAAGTCAATGACTTTAATGACATAACCATTCTCTTCTAATAGATGACCAACACTTCGAATGATTTCGCCTTTGGGATCTAATACAACAAAACTTGTATTACACTGCATGATGTTTGGTTTTGCATAAAATCTTGTCTTTCCAGCACCAGAGCCACCAATCACAACTGTATTTAAGTTTCGACGATGTTTTTTACCATCTAACCCCATTCGTACATTTTGTGAAAAGACTTTGTTAGCAAAGTAATCTTTATTCGCGTATTTCTTACAAACAGTATTGGGATTTGCCCATTTAGCTGATCCGTATTCTTCAGTTCTTCTATAGTTTTTAGATGAAGATAAATACATCCCAACACCTAATACATAGATTATCAGAAAGATACCGATCGTTTTTAATGTTGAATTCGTCCATTGAATTTGAAATGGATGATTTAAAGCTTCATTAAGATATGGAATTGCATTGATTAATCCTTTATCCATGTAGGGTGCAATAAGCAATGCAAACCAAATTGTTGGTATTAGTAATAAGCCAAGAAACACATATTCATCTTTTTTAGCATCTCTCATAATGATCTTTTATAGAAGGTGAATTTGCATCACAAACTTTTACAATCAATGAATCTAGAAAGTCATAATTCTTATGTGCCATGCGTTGTTTGTCTCTTAAATCGGCAAGAGCACGTACAATAATTCTTCTTTCTGTATCATCGACTTGGATTTCAATCATTTCATCATTTTGTTTTTTAAACCAGTTACGCATATTTGTCATCTCACTTTCTTTTTGGATTTCTTTCTTACCGGATATTTTGGTGCAGAAGATTTTAACTGTTCTTGCTTAATATCCTTTAGTTCCTGGCGGACAGAAGGTCTATCCATAGTAACTGTTGATTTTTTTCTTTCGACGGTTTTCTTCTTGTTTTCTCTCTTCAATGTTTTTGAAGATGGCTCGAACGGAGTACCGTCCTTGCTTGTCCGAGCCTTGTCGGGGTTTGTTTTCTCATCCATTAATTTGGATAATAATGCATCATGCTCCTCATCACTCATTGGCTTTATATCCTTTTGTGATAAGACAGATTCACGAATGGCTTTTGTATCAATGGTTGCCAAATCAAATTTATCTACCATTCTAGATATCTTAGAAGCATCTTCTGCTTTGACCATGATATCTACAATTCCATCTGTATTGTTCTTTTCTTTTAATACAGAATAGAGGATGCCATAGTGTTTTGCTTCTATACAGAATTTTTCTAAATCCTTATGATGAATCGCAAAAACTTTTAATTCTTTTCCGGACTTTAATAAATTATCTAGGTTTGTTTTGCCTTTGATTTTCTTATTATCAGTAATGATGGCATACAAGGTAACAGCTAAAGATTTTGCAGCTGTTCCACCAGCCTTTAATCCGATTTCAGCAGCCACTTGAATACCTTCTAATGTCATCTTCATCATCTGATCAGCAGTATCGGCACTGTTCATAAATTCAAGCTCCTTTCGTATTCTTTTTGTGTTTGTATACGCTCTGTTTCTAATGCATTGACCATTTTTAATTTTTCTTCAATGTCAGGTACTCTCTTTTCTATATCTTCGCATATGCGGATTTCCTTTTTCCCATGTGCAATTTTGGAAGTGAGCGTATCTCGATCCTGTTCTAATTGTTTTTTTAATTCTGGATCACGAGTTCGTTTAATTTTGTTGTAGATGGATCTTCTTTGATTCATCCAGTTTTCTATTTGGTTGTTTAAATTCAATTTAAAAGCAAGCACATCTTCAATCGATTCAAGATTATGCTTGCCAACAAATGTATTTTCATCTGTGATTTTCTCCATATAAATTAAATCCTTTCTAAGTGCTGGACTTGGATATTTTTGAGGTATTCCTTTAGGTCGTAAAATACCCAATTCAAAACAATATCGAATATACATCGCTTTGATTCCTTTTAATTTTCTATGATTGCCTTGATATTCTTTACAAGGTATAACATCTTTAACAGATGACTGCATGGGAAACAAGAAGTTACTGTTAATCCGTTCCATCAAATGTTCTTCATCATAGCGATTATCACGAGTCAGTTTATAAAAGCGAAATGTTCTTTTAGATTGTGGATGTTTTAAAGTCCAATGTTTACCATTCAAATTTACAACATATCCAATTTCTTCAAGACTAGATTGAAACTGTTCAGGTGTTCTTGCATACAATAAAACAGAATCCACGTCATAGCGAATCAATTTCCGTAAATAGATAGAATCATTCTTTTCTGCTTTCCATTCTCCATAATTCATCGCTTTGCCTTCTGGTTTTGTGATGACAGTTAAACCATGCTCTTTACAGATTGCATCATTTAATTCACGGAAGTGATCGATATCAGCTTTCTTATTGTCATACTTTTTACCATCTACCCAGGAAACGGAGTTTAGTAGGCTAAGTACCCAGCGCCTTGCCGCATTGCTGCGGTAGGTTTCCGGA
>OLSO01001280.1_pt1 | contig 19987 bp, 23 predicted proteins | sample 1672441 | NCBI WGS metagenome assembly OLSO01 (sample SAMEA3136686, study PRJEB25190) | human gut metagenome | biome: human gut; feature: human-associated habitat; material: faeces | place: Austria | collected 2013 | reverse complement strand
CGGTAAAGCGCGAGCCAAAGGAGACGAAGGTAGCGGTAAAGCGTGAGCCGAAGGAGACGAAGGTAGCGGTAAAGCGTGAGCCTAAGGAGACAAAGCTTACGGTAGCTGCAAAGAAGGAAGCGGCAGCCACGGATGAGAAAAAATAGGCTCCGGAACTAGAAAGGAATCAGAACGCGAAGATGGAACAGACACATAAGCATGAAAATCCGGATGGCACAGTTATTTACCACACACATGCTCCCGGGGAAGCGCATGTACATTCCGATGGAAGCATGCATGCACATGCTCCCGGGGAAGCGCATGTACATTCCGATGGTACTGTGCATACCCATGCGCATGGCCATGGACATTATCATCACCATGAGAATACGAAGGCGGTTCTGAACCGTCTCTCGCGTGCCATCGGGCATCTGGAATCCATCAAGCGTATGGTGGAGGACGGAAGGGACTGCAGTGAGGTGCTGATTCAGCTCTCAGCGGTCAAGTCTGCGATCAACAATACCGGCAAGGTCATCCTCGAGGATCACATCAAGCACTGTCTTGTCGATGCGATTGAGTCCGGTGATATGGAGGCGATTGAGGAGCTGAATAAGGCGATCGATCGGTTTATTAAGTAAAATAAAGTTTGTAGAATTGCGGGTGCAGCTCCGGGCAGATGGTTTGTTCGGAGCTGTATAAAAGAAATCGTCTTGTCAGCAAAAGGCAGGAGTTTGTCTGCATCGATGAAAGGAGTAAGAAAAGTAATGAATAAAGTAAGAATTGGAATTGTTGGATATGGAAATATCGGCCGCGGTGTGGAGGCTGCGATCCGGCACAATCCGGACTGTGAGCTGGCTGGTGTATTTACGAGACGGGATCCGGCGGCGGTGAAGCTCACGACAGAGGGTGGAAAGGTATATCCGGTCGGTGAGCTGGCGGCACACAAAGATGACATTGATGTCTGCATCATCTGCGGTGGAAGCGCGACAGATCTGCCGAAGCAGACGCCGGAGCTGGCGAAGCTCTTCAATGTCGTAGACAGCTTTGATACGCACGCGAGAATCCCGGAGCACTTTGCAAATGTCGATGCAGCGGCTAAGGAGAGCGGGCATGTCGGCATCATTTCGGTCGGCTGGGATCCGGGCATGTTTTCTTTGAACCGTCTCTATGGCAATGCAATCCTGCCGGACGGAAAGGATTATACATTCTGGGGACGCGGAGTCAGCCAGGGGCATTCGGATGCGATCCGCCGCGTGGAAGGCGTACAGGATGCGAGACAGTACACTGTACCGGTAGAGTCAGCAGTAGAGGCAGTACGCAACGGAGAGAATCCGGAGCTGACGACCCGGCAGAAGCATACGAGAGAGTGCTATGTAGTGGCAAAAGAGGGTGCTGACCGGAAGCAGATAGAGCACGATATCGTGACCATGCCGAACTACTTTGCAGATTATGATACGACCGTACATTTCATCTCACAGGAAGAGCTGGATGCGAAGCACAAGGGCATCCCGCACGGTGGCTTTGTCATCCGCAGCGGTGCAACCGGAGATGGAAGCAACAAGCATATCATCGAGTATCGCCTGAAGCTGGATTCCAACCCGGAATTTACTTCCAGCATCCTGGTTGCTTATGCGAGAGCGGCAAAGCGTCTGGCCGACGAGGGTGTATCCGGATGCAAGACCGTATTTGACATTGCACCGGCTTACCTTTCGGCAATGAGCGGGGAAGAGCTGAGAGCACATCTGCTGTAAGGCTTTAAATAAAAAATATTCAAAAATCTGAAAAAAACACTTGCCAAATCAGATATAATTGTATATAATAAGGCGGTCGGTTGATGAGACCGCAATGCTGGATTAGCTCAGTCGGTAGAGCGACGCATTCGTAATGCGTAGGTCGTGGGTTCAAGTCCCATTTCCAGCTCACGTGAAAAGCCCGTATTTACGGGCTTTTTTATGTTCAAAAATAAAATTATTTATGAGTGAAAAGTAAATGATCCGGAAAAAATCGACCGGTTGTCGACCGAACTTTTTGTAGAGCAGGTTTATCTGCAGAGCACAAGGTTGTCCAGCTTGTCAGAAGCAGAGCGGTCAAGCTCGTTCAGATATTCCGCATAGATATTTAATGTGGTGGAAGTGTTCGAGTGGCCAAGCCGTCCGGCGACTGTCCGCACGTCCGTGCCATAGGCGATCAGAAGCGTTGCAGCGGTATGCCTCAGGCCGTGCAGAGGGATCAATGGCAACTCTGGCGCGTCTGGCTGGCGGGTAGCATTATAGTTCCGGATGATCCGGTGGAATGCCTGATAGGGCGTATCAAGTCCCATGCGTTGACCGTCCCACTGAGTGAAGACACAGTTTCCGGAATGCCACGTGCTACCGATTCGGAGCCGCCTCTGCGCCTGCTCACTTTTCCACTGGCGAGCCAGAGCAATGACCGGAGCAGGAACCGTGATGTCTCGCAAGGATCCTTTTGTTTTTGTTGTCTTTACGATTGTTTCACCGCCAGACCGGTAAACACTCTGGTATGCGCCGGTAAGAATCTTTTTCTCAAACTCGGACGCAAACGTCTGCACTTCGCGGGTGATGGTAGTCTCTGACTTTGGATGTCCTTTGGCGGTGAGCAGCTCCGGCCGGAAGGTGACAGGTCGCGAAGCGACTGCGTTCATGAGCAAGTAGCGAAGCTAGGCCCTGTCAGCAGAGCTGCAGGGATGGATTGCGAATGTCCGCTTTACATCTTCTTATCTAAGCTGTCGCGTCCGCAACTGACAGTGATTAGATAGGCATTATCCTTTTTCCTTTTGATGTATGCCATGTTATCTTCTTCCTTTCGATTGACATTTTAGAAGGATTTGCTATAATATACTTAGCAAGACAGCCAGTAAGGGAGCTACCATCTCCCCGTCCTTGGCGAAATCTAAACTAAAAAATAGTCGTCGACTTTCTGAGGGTCAGGACGGCTATTTTTTATGCGTCAAATTCAGAATCGAGACAATCAAGCCTGCAACAGCAATGATAATCATAAACTCTTCGTATGTACTCATAAGCATCCCCTCCTGTGCAAGACTCAAGGCGAGGAGTGTAGCCGCCCTACTGGCTGCCGTGGTAAGTATATTATTTGCGCGAGCGCAATCTTGCGCGCGGGTGGAGCAGGTGAAGGGCATTCGCTGCGCTGGAAAGCCGCAATAGGTGAACGCAAAATTGCGTTCGGCTCCGTCTATTCCCATTTGCTGTCATCGTTCATAAGGTCAATATCATGCTGCCGACCTTCCGGTGTGATTTCTACGTCTATGCGATCATGCGCGGCCATTACTTCCAGTGGATCAGGCGCGATGCTGGTGTCTTCCGGATCCGGAGCAGATGAAGTATCATCCGGAGAAGGTGCTTTACTGGCTATTTCTTTTTGGTATTCTGGTATTTTAGTCAAAAGTTCTATTTGCTCTATAGCTTTGTTTTGCCCAGCCTCGGTTAATAAAGACATATAGGTGGTCATCCTTCGAAGTGCTGCGTTAGGATCTGGCTTGTCAGCATCTTCAAGTTTTAGTTCGTAGTTTGAAGATTGCAAAGTAGGTCCGTAAAAATCACCAATAGGCGTCCCAGATTTATCGAAAAATGTACCTTGTTTTTCCCAGCCCATAAGATACGCGGGAGAAACTTTAAAATAGCTTGCGATTTGTTCTATCATTTCTGCACTTGGCTTGCGTTTATCATTTTCCCAATTAAAAATAGCGTTTTGTGATACGTGCAAATACTGCGCGAGTTCTTTTTGCGTGAGTCCGTTTTGGATTCTTAGCTGTTTGAGAATATAAGAAAGCCTTGCCATGTATAATCCTCCTTTTGAACGCAGATCGCGAAGCGACTGCGTTCATGAGCAAGTAGCGAAGTTAGGCCCTGTCAGCAGAGCTGCAGGGATGGATTGCGAATGTCCGCTTTACACGGATAATAGCAAAAAGGTGTTAAAAATGCAATTAGATATTGATATAATAGCATAATGGTGATGAGATGTCAATAAACACTAAAATGGTGTATTCCGGAGAGGTGAAAAAATGAGAATGAGTGGTTCCGAGGTAGAAATAATTATGGCGCGTCAGGAACTGACAAAAATGTCCATGGCCGAAAAGATCGGGATAAGCAGAAATCGCCTTACACTGCATTGAACAGCAAAAACCTTGCACCAGCGACCGTTGGCCGCATAGCCAAGGTTCTTGGCGTTGATGTAGAGGAGATTCTGGAAGATGAAAGCAGGTGAGATGATGGAAAAACAGTTATTTCAGCATGGGGATAAGATCCCGGCCATGGTGATGATTCGGGAAGTAGCGAATCAAACCGGCTTATCCTACGATTACATCCGAAAGATATGCATACAGGACAAGATTGTTTATGTGAAGGCCGGAGCCAAGCGCCTGGTAAATCTGGACATACTGCGCCGGCATCTGAACCGGGGAGAGGCGGCTAAGTAGCTATGTGTTTTTCCCTGCCAGAACATCATCATAGAAACCTTGTTTCCAGTCGATATAATTAATGGCATCTTGTATCTGCTGTTGTTGCGCCAACAACGAACTACGTTTTTGTTTAAGGATGCTTTTTCGTTCTGGAATTGTTGCTTCACCCTGAAGGCATAGGGCAAGGTATTCTTTCATTTCATTAATACTCATACCACAGTTTTTTAAACAGTTTAAGCTGTTGATCCATGCAATATCTTTTTCATCAAAAATACGATGATTATTTTTGTCGCGTTTTACGTTAGGTACTAATCCCTGGTTACAGTAAAATTTCAAGGTTTCATATGATAACTGAGTTTGCTTGCATGTCTGTTTCATTGTAAACATAATGAGTCCTCCCAAAATATAAAATGAAAATCGTCAAATGTAAGCAGCAGTGAATCAAGAATTAACCTTTACATTTTACGAAAAAATTCAAAAAAGTACTTGACCGGTAGTAACAACCGGATACTATAATTACTTTATAACAGTAAAAAATGTTTTTATCAAGGAGAAATATATGCTTTATAATCCTCAGCTTGAAACTTTTTTGTGTGTTGTAGAGTCAGGGAGCTTCAGTAAGGCAGCAGAAAAACTGTTTATTACAGCACCGGCAGTGATCAAACAGATCAATTCTCTGGAAAGCAGTCTGAATCTGCAGTTATTTGACCGTACCCATAGGGGACTTATTGTGACAGAAGCGGGAAAATCTATTTATAAAGATGCCAAGTATATTATTCAATACAGTAAAGAATCTCTGATCAGAGCCGAAAATACAATGCAAGGCGATAAAGAAGTCATTCGTGTAGGTATTTCACCAATGACACCTCCGCAGATTTTTGGCAGTTTATTTCCCAAAATACAGGAACTTTATCCAGAGATAAAGTTTCAGTTGATCCCGTTTGAAAATACTCCGGAAAATGCCAGAGAAATCCTTGGCAATCTTGGACAGAATATTGATGTAGTTGCAGGGATTTTTGATGATACACTGCTGGATCTTCGTAAATGCAGAGGAATAGAGATCAGCAGAGAAGAATTCTGCTGTGCAGTATCTATCCATCACCGTTTTGCTAAGAAAGAATACCTGGAAATCCAGGATTTGTATGGAGAAAATCTTATGCTGATCCACAGGGGATGGAGTGAATATATAGATATTCTAAGAGATGATCTCTGGGAACATCACCCGGAAATACATATTGTGGATTTTGATTTTTACAATATGGAAACTTTTAACCGCTGCGAAAACAGTAATGATGTTTTGCTTGCTGTAAAGGGTTGGGAGAGTATTCATCCCCTTATGAAGATTATTCCCGTAAACTGGAATTACGGAATTCCCTTCGGACTTCTGTACTCCCAGGAACCCTCCAGAAAAGTTAAAAAAGTTCTGGATGCCATTGAAAGAATCAGAGACTTATAACCAAAAGTATATAGTGCATAACCAAATGAGACTTCTGCCGGAGTCTCATTTTTTTTATAATAGAATAGTGAGAATGTTCATAAAGTATTGATTCATAATAAATGAACCAGGCAGTAAAAAGGAGGAAATTTGGAATTGAATAACTTTATTTTTGAAAACTCTACAAAAGTATTTTTTGGAAAAGGATGCGTGAAAGAATATCTTTCCTGTTGGGCCGGTAAATTTGGAGAAAGAGTTCTGCTCGCGTATGGCGGCTGTTCCATTAAGAAAAATGGTATTTATGAAGAAGTGACGAGTATTCTTGAAAAAGCAGGAAAAACTGTGATCGAATTTTCCGGAATCATGGCAAATCCTACTTATGAAAAAGTCTTGGAAGGGGCAAAGATCGCCAGAGAAAATGAGGTAGACTGGATTCTTGGAATTGGCGGTGGTTCAGTTATGGACTGCTGCAAAGCAGTATCCCTTGCTGCTATCAGTAAGAAAGATATCTGGAAAGAATACTGGGCAAAGCCAGGAATTATTGATTTTGAACCGTTACCTCTCGGGGTGATCGTCACTGTCGCAGGAACAGGAAGCGAATGTAACGGCGGAGCCGTGATTACAAACGAAGGACTGAAAGTAAAAACAGGTCGGGATTACCCGAAATGTAATCCGAAATTTGCTTTAATGGATCCGGAGTATACTTATACAGTTCCTGTCAGACAGATGGTTTCCGGAAGTTTTGATATCTTGTCGCATATCATGGAGACATATTTCAGTGAACCGGACGTAAGCAATGTATCTGATGATATTTCCGAAGCATTGATGAGAAATGTAATCCAGAATCTTCGTGTGGCAATAAAAAATCCAGAAGACTATACAGCACGCAGTAATCTTATGTGGGACGCAACTATGGCAGAAAACCGTGTCATCAAGCTTGGTAAAAAGTGTGATTTTGAATGTCATCAGATGGAACATCAGATTGGAGCTTTTACAAACTGTAATCATGGAGAGGGACTTGCAGTGTTGCATCCGGTTTATTATCGACATATTTATAAATATGGTCTGAAAAAATTCGTCCGTTTCGCAGAAAATGTCTGGCAAATCAGAAGAGGCGATATGACTGATGAAGCACTGGCAGAAGCAGGAGTAAATGCGCTGGCAGATTTTATCAGAGAGATTGGACTTCCGACCAGTTTGAAAGAACTTGGAGTTACGGAGGATATTGATCTGAGAGAAATTGCAGATTCCTGTAATCTGTCAGTTGGAAGTTATAAAAAAATGACACATGAAGAAATCCTGGAAATCTTCAGGGAATGTATATAAATCTGGGGTATCAGAAATGCACAGAAAAAAGAGATGTTATTTTGTGGAGATTTTAGTAATTTGTTTTTATGTTCTGTTTGCCTGCAGCGTTATCGTTGCAGGCAATGAACAGGATTCGGCAGGGAAAGAGGACACTGGAAATAAGATGAACACGAAAAAAGAAAGAGGAGCTGTTTATGACCGCCATACCAAAGTTCAGGATGTAATAAATGATCCGGCATTTGGAAGTTATGGACGCCTGATCTTTCCGGTAGATATACAGATTGACAATAGCTTGGAACTGGAAGATGTAGAGGAAATCCTTCCATGGTACAGTGAAGTAAATCCGGACAAAACTGTGGAAATTGCAAATTATATGAAAAATCAGGCTTCCAGAGATGAACAGATTTTTTATGACATTTATACAGATGAAGAGAAGGCAGCAGACCCGGAAAAAGAGGAGACAGGACTGTTCTTTTTCCGTGGAGATCCCGGAGAGAAGTTTGCTGTTTTAAATGCAGGCGGAGGATTTATGTATGTTGCCGGAATGCAGGATAGTTTTCCGCATGCACTAGAATTATCAAAAAAGGGATACAATGCGTTTGCTCTGATCTATCGTCCAGGAGCGCAGACTGCCTGTGAGGATCTTTCAAAGGCAATTGCCTTTATTTCAGATCATGCAGAAGAACTTCAGGTAGATCCGGATGATTATTCTCTGTGGGGTGGTTCTGCCGGAGCAAGAATGGCAGCATGGGTAGGCACTTATGGAACTTCTGCATTTGGTGAAAAAGAATATCCCGCACCAACAGCAGTGATCATGCAGTATACGGGACTTTCAGAAACTACAGGAGAAGAGCCGCCAACTTACGCATGTGTGGGAACAAGTGATGGCATTGCATCATACCAAACCATGTCTACGCGAATCAACAGGATAAAAGCCAACGGTACAAATGCAGAAATAGAAATCTTTAAAGGGCTTTCCCATGGTTTTGGGCTGGGAGAAGGTACTGCCGCAGAAGGATGGCTGGATCATGCAGTTGAGTTCTGGGAAAACAATATGGAGTAAACCTGAAATGAAATCAAAAATAAAATTAAAAATATGCATAGATATACTGATGACAGCGGCACTGCTTTTTCTGATGCCCTATGAACTGGTTGGAAGAGCAGCACATGAATGGATTGGAACAGAGATATTTTTACTCTTTATCCTGCATCATATATTAAACAGGAAATGGACTGCCCATATGTTCAAGGGAAAATATGCAAAATTCCGTATCCTCCAGACGATATTAGTGGCAGCAATTTTTATCAGTATGATCGGGAGCATGGTAAGCGGTATTCTGTTGTCAGAATATGTATTTGCAGCTATAAAAATCAAAGGCGTTGCAAATATGGCGAGAAATATTCATATGCTTTGTGCCTACTGGGGATTTATCCTGATGTCTCTGCATCTGGGACTACACTGGAACAGGTTTCTCAAGATGCTTGACAGGAAAATACACCTCCCTGCCGGAAAGAAAAAATATATATTCCGGATTTTGGCAGGAGTAATTGCTGCCTACGGATGCCATGCATTTATAAAACGCCAGATTGGAAGCTATATGTTCCTGAAAAAACACTTCGTTTTCTTTGATTATACAGAACCACTGGTATTTTTTATGTTAGATTATATTGCTGTTATGGGTCTTTTTATTATAGTTGGATATTACTTTAGCATGTTCCTGAGAAAAAAGTCATAAGACACACATTAAACAATCAAATTTTTTTGAGAAATTCTCGCAATACAAGCTCTCTTAAGCAGATAAGATGATAATCATATTTGCCTGAGAGAGCTTTTTATGTTGTTGAAATAATCTGTCTCAGGCAGAGATTCCATCTTATTAGTTATATATCCAGTTTTAACCTAAAGGTTCATACAGCAAAACCAAGAGAATCTTCTGATACTTCCTCTTCATTAAAGTAGCTCTGAGCGGTATCCAGACTTCTGTATCCGGCTTTTAACGCATCCAGGACGCAACGCTCACATTCATCCTTTGTTACCTGATATACGCCATATCCCATGATCGGCATTTTGACGCCATTAGAAAGTGTTACATATTCCATTGTATCTTGCTCCTTTCGTGTTGTTTCTTAATTCTCTTTTATTATAGAAAATGTAAATCCCAAATTGAAGATTCTCTTTGTTTTGCAGTCTAAACCTTTGGGTAAAGTCTGGAGAAGTAATAAGACAGTATAAACCCTGAGGTATACACTACATAACTAATAGAAACTTCCAGTTAAAATGGAAAGATTATATAATATAGTCAGAAATAAAGTTGAAAAGGAGAGGCAAAAAATGGAATATACAACATTAAATAATGGAATCAAAATGCCAATGGCAGGAATCGGAACTTTTCTTCTTTCACCGGATGAAGCAGAGAATTCTGTTTTATCTGCACTGAAAGAAGGCTATCGTCTGATTGATACAGCCAATGCTTATATGAACGAAAAAGCAGTAGGACGTGCAATTAAGAAATCTGGTGTGCCGAGAAAAGATATTTTTCTTGAAACCAAACTGTGGCCGTCTTTTTATGAAAATGAAGATGCTGTAGAAAAAACTCTGGAAAGACTGGATACAGATTATATTGATCTGTTACTGATCCATCAGCCCGCAGGAAATTATATTGCCGGTTATCGCCTGATGGAAAAAGCATACAAAGAGGGAAAGGTAAAAGCTATAGGGCTGTCAAACTTTACAAAAGAAGGTGTCCAGGAAATTTTAGGTATCTGTGAGGTAAAGCCAACTGTTTTACAGACAGAAGTTCATCCATATGATCAGAAAAAAGAGTTGAAAGAATTTCTTGCAAAAGAGGGTATTAAGATTCAGGCATGGTATCCGCTTGGACATGGCGATGCAGGACTGATGAAAGAGCCGGCTTTTGTAGCTGATGGAAGTAAATATAAGAAAAGTACAGCACAGATCATTCTCCGCTGGCACATTCAGGATGGAAACATTGTAATCCCAGGTTCCAAAAATCCAGAGCATATCAAAGCCAATCTGGATCTGTTTGATTTCCAGCTTACAGAAGAAGAGATGAAAGAAATCGTAGCATTAAATAAAAATGAAACCTATTATCATCAGACACCGGAACTTCTGAAAAAATATGTAGAAATGGTTCCACCGGTAGATGAACAGAAATAGGAATGAAAGAGGAGAATAAATTTATGAGTATCTTATTTATCAATGGAAGTCCAAATAAAAATGGGAATACTGTCGCATTGGCACAGACTTTACTGAAAGGTAAGGAATACGAAACATTGAATCTGACAGAATATAAGGTTTACAGTTATGGTCACAAATTCAAGGATGACCAGCTTTCTGAAATTATTTCAAAGATGAAAGAAGTCGATACAATCGTGATCGGATCTCCATTATACTGGCACAATATCTGCGGTGCTGTACGAAATGTGCTTGACCGTTTCTATGGACTGGTACAGCAGAATGAACTTTCAGGCAAAAAAATGTATTTTCTGTTTCAGGGTGCAGCTCCTGAGAAATGGATGATGGAAGCTGGAGAATATACCATGAAACGTTTTGCAGGGCTTTATGGAATGACATACATGGGAATGGCAACAGACAGATCAGAAGCACAGAAAATGTCTGAAAAACTATAAGGAGAACTCATCTGAATGAAAGCAAACAAGATAGTGATGCTTGGTCTTGCAGCTTTGCTTGGAAGTACAGTATATGGAAACGTCAGTGTCATAAAGGCAGAAAATAATCAGCTGGAAGAAGGGCTTGATGCCATTGAGGATGCGATAGGCAAGGGTAAAGATTCTGACAGTGAAAATAATTCTCAAAGTGCATTAAAAGGAGAAACAGATATGCAGGAAGGAAGTTCTGACAATACAATCGGAACTCCAGATGATTTTCCGGCAGCTTATGATTTTGGCAGTGGAAAGATCAGTGATTTTTCCAGAAATTATATGTTGAAAAAAATGCCGGAGCCAGAACAAAATGATACAGTTTTGAATACAGATGCAGATCCGGACAACATCCAGGTTCTCTATTTATGGGAAGAGGAAAATGTCCCTGCAAAAACAACGTTTACAAAAGACATGACTGGTTATTTTGATGACTGGGATTTCCGTCCTTATGTGACAGCAATTCCTGTCAGGAAAGGCGTAACGCCAAAAGGAGCTGTTGTACTGATGGCGGGAGGAGCTTATCAGTTCCGTGGTAATTATACAGATTCCCTGCCAACTGCAGCTGCTCTCCGTGAATATGGTTTCCAGACATTTATTGTAGACTACCGGCTTTCTCCTTATACTCAGGAAGAGGGTGCGCTTGATGTTGCCAGAGCCGTCCGGTTTATCCGAAAAAATGCAGATGTATATGGAATTGACCCAGATGATATTGCAGTCATGGGATTTTCTGCCGGAGGAATTCAGGCAGGTGAGTTTCTTATGCATTACGATGAGGATGTAAACGGAACAGCATTGGATTCTTCCTATGTCCCGGATGAATTAGACCAGATTCCGGCTCATGCTTCTGCAGACGGTATGATTTATTCTTTCTATGGAAGATTGAGTGTGGGAAACATGGATCCTGACTGGCTTTCAGAAGGAGATCTTCCGCCAACGTTCTATGTATATGGTACAGAAGATCCATTTTATGATCAGTTTGAGGAACAGTATGATGTGCTCAAAAATATGGGCATCCAGACCAGCCGGATTGTCCTGAGTGGGTGGCCCCATGGTTTCGGCTCCGATGGAGGATGGGTAAAACAGTATGCGGAATGGCTGGAAGAGATTTTCAAACAGGAGTGATGAGAAACAGACATGAATAAAAAGAAATTAAAAAGACTGCTGATCATAATCTTGATCCTCATAATCATTCTTATCGGTGGAGGCGGATATTTATTTATGGGCAGTAAAGTCACCGATGCCAGTGATAATGTGACTGCAGGAGCAGATGGAACTAAATCCCTGATTGTATATTTTTCAAGGATGGGTGAAATACCAGGGGAACCGGATGCAGTTTCATCAGCAACGGTAAGTTCCAACTCTGAGATATCCGGCAGTGATACCGAAGCCGCAGCACAGATGATCCGGCAGATCACCGGAGCAGATATGTATCAGATAAAGACAAGCCGATATTATCGAAAATCATTTATGGGTACAGCAGCAAGGGCATGGATTGAGAACACTTTGAATATGCGTCCTGCACTGGCCGCAAAACCGGAAAATCTGGATCAGTATGACACGATTTATGTGGGTTACCCAATCTGGTGGTTTAATGCACCTATGGCGATTGGATCTTTTCTGGAAAGTTATGATCTTTCAGGAAAAACAATCGTACCATTCTGTACCAGTCAGGATAACGGAATTGATGTTAGCATGGACTATATAAGAAAGAATGCTAAAAATGCAGAAGTTCTGGAAGGACATCGGATTCACAATTCTGACTCTGCGGAAATAAAAACATGGTTAAAAGAAATTGGAACTATATCATAAAAAGCACAATATATTAGGGAGCCGGCAGAAAGGCTCCCTTTTGTTGGCTGATGAGTTTTAACCAAAAGGTTTAAACTGCAAAACATAGCGAATCTTCTTATCGAAAATAACCTGAGTTACAATATAGCTGTAAAAAAGATAATAAAAAAAGGAGATGCAAGAATGAATTCAAAAAAACGACTTTTCCTGCTGATGATCGGTGCAACAGTAACAAGTCTGATGGGCGGAACTGTCAGCACATATGCTGCTGATAATACAGAAACAACAGAACCTCTCACAATTGCAGAACAGCGCATTTTTTCAGCGGGAGGAATTACTATTACTTCAGACGGTACATTTAATCCGGAAGATCAGTGGGAAGAAACCGGTGCCGGTCAGATCTCTCATGTAGATCATGCAAATGTTTTATACCAGATTCCAGAAGAAGAAACCGGTCTGCCAATGGTATTCCTGCATGGATATGGACAGTCACGTATGTGCTGGATGACAACTCCGGACGGAAGAGAAGGATGGGCAGAAATGTTTCTCAGAGATGGACATAGCGTTTATCTTGTAGATGAACCAAGACGAGGAGAAGCAGGGCAGACATCTGTAAGCGGTACGATCAGTACAAAAACTCTGGATCAGCGCTGGTATACACAATTTCGTATCGGTCGTTGGGAAGATGGAAAATCAGTTCCAAATGAAGGTTCTCAGTTTCCTAATGACGATAATTCTGTAGATCAGTTTTTCCGTCAGATGACTCCGGATACAGGAATGACTTCTGATATGGGTGGATATTTTGATAATGATGTAGTTGCCCAGGCACTGGCCTCCACAGTAGATGAGGTATATGAAAGATCAGGAAAAGATTCTATTCTTGTAACTCATTCACAGGGCGGCGGTCCAGGCTGGACAGCTGCTAAATATACAGATCATATTGCAGCGATTGTAGCAATCGAACCAGGCGGAGCACCATCATCAGATTCAGAAGATTACCAGACAGTCCTCGAAAAGAAAATACCAATTACTATGTATTTTGGGGATTATATTGATAATGGTGATACTGCAATCCAGGCAACAGGTATGTGGCAGGGAATGCGCCAGGCATGCTACGATTTTGCAGATGCCTATACAAAAGCAGGCGGAAACTGTACTGTAGTCGATCTTCCGAAAGAGGGTATTACAGGAAATGATCATTTTATGTTCCAGGATCTGAATAATGATGTGATCCAGGAACATATTGAAAACTGGATACAAGAAAATGTAGAAGCATAAGTAAAGGAGAGGACAAAAATGAAAGCAAAAAAAATAATTTCAGTTATTCTTACAGGTATTGTAGCAGCAAGTATGCTTGCAGGATGCGGCAGCAGTTCCAGGAGTCAGACAGATAACACAGAAAGTTCTTCTCAGAATGAGGCTAGCAGTTCTTCTGCAAGTGAAACAGCAGATGCAACGGAGGATTCTGAAAATACAGAAACAACTGAAAGTACGGATACATCTGAAAACACAGAAACACCTACACCAGCAGAAACCGATGATTCCTCTGAAACAGCTGTTGCAGATGATACGGAAGCTACCGGAAAAACTCTGGTTGTATATTATTCTGCAACAGGAACTACTGAAGGAGTTGCACAGACAATCGCAGATGCAACAGGCGGTGATTTATTCGAAATCCAGCCGGTGGAACCTTATACAGATGATGAGCTGGACTGGACAAATGATGATAGTCGTGTATCCAGAGAACATGATGATGAAAGTTTAAGAGATGTAGATCTGGTATCCACATCTGTAGATAACTGGGATTCTTATGACACTGTATTCATTGGTTATCCAATCTGGTGGGGAATCGCAGCATGGCCGGTAGACGGATTTGTAGAAGCAAATGACTTTACAGGAAAAGCGGTAATCCCATTCTGTACAGCAGCTTCTTCCGGCATCGGTGACAGTGGAAATCTCCTCGAAGAGATGGCCGGAACCGGAAGCTGGTTGGAAGGCAAGAGATTAGACAGAGGAATTTCTGAAGACGAAGTGAAAGACTGGATCAGTGATCTTGGAATTTCTTCTGTAGAAAACTAAAACGAGACAACACATTTGACAGCAAACACTTTCAGAACCACTTAACCGCAGATAAATAAAATATATGAAAGAGCAAAAGAGATATCTGCTGATCGATGGAATTCTATGAAGAAAAAAGCATTCATATCTGGCAGCAGGCAATTTGCTGGAATAATATTTGCACTGGTTAAATAAAAAAACGGTGAATAGAGGTAAGGTCAGATGAAAATTACTTTTGTAAAATCAGAAGTTATAACCCTAAGGTAAACACTTTATAAAAAATCGGAACTTCTCAGGAAACTTTGATTTTTTTATAATATAGTCATGTTGAAACTTTATAATTCTGGGATTGTACAATTGAACCAGAGGATATGAATCAAAAGCATAAGGAGTGAATGCCGATGAAGAAAAAAACAGCGGTGATATTTTTAACTGGATTAATGATTTTTACTATGTCAGGGTATTTTGTTAATGCAGCAGATACATCTGCAAAAGAAGAAAACGAAAACAGCAATATTTTAATCGCATATTTTACTGTCCCGGAGGATATCGACACCAATGGTATTGACGCAGATTCCGGTGCAAGCGTAGTAGTAAAAGATGAAGAGGTTCTGGGAAATATGGAATATATGGCGTTGACCATACAGGATGCCATTGGCGGAGATCTGTTCCGGATTGAAACCAAAGAAGCATATCCGTTGGATCATGAGCCACTTGTAGATCAGGCAGCAGAAGAACAGGATGAAAATGCACGTCCTGAATTAGCAGCTCATATTGAAAATCCGGAACAGTATGACACAATTCTTCTGGGGTATCCGAACTGGTGGGGAGATATGCCGCAGCCACTTTTCACTTTTCTTGAAGAATATGATTTTTCAGGAAAAACAATTATTCCTTTTAATTCACACGGAGGAAGCGGATTCTCCAACACAATTGAAGAAATAAAAGAACTTCAGCCAGATGCCAACATCAGTGATGAGGGCTTGAGTATTTCCAGAGACAAGGTAGCTGACAGTGTACAGGATGTAACAGACTGGGCAAAAAGTCTTGATCTATCAGAGAAATAGAGGTCAGAACAGTAAGAAGTTTCGCAAATAAATAATTTTAAGGGGAACAGACATGAGTAAAAGAATTTTAGGAAGGGATTTAGAGGTATCTTCCATCGGGCTTGGCTGTATGGGGATGAGTCATGCTTATGGAAGACCATCAGATAAAACCGAAGCGAAGAATCTTCTTGCAAAAGCTGTCGATTTAGGATATACAATGTTTGACACCGCAGAAGTGTATGGTACTGCCGAGTATCCGCATCATAATGAAACACTTTTGGGAGAAATCCTGAAACCGTATCGAAATCAGATTAAAATTGCTACTAAAGGTGGTCTGCATTTTGAAGAAAATTCAACAGTTGTAAACAAAAATCTGGTTCCAGACAGCCGACCGGAAGTGCTAAAAAAATCCGTAGAAGATTCTTTACAGAGACTTCAGATGAATCATCTGGATCTCTATTATATCCATCGTGTGGATCCAACAATTCCTATCGAAGAAACAGCAGGTGTAATGAAAGAACTGATCGATCAGGGAAAGATTACACACTGGGGAATTTCAGAAGCTACAGAGGAAATCATTCGAAGAGCGCACAAAGTCTGCCCGCTTACAGCGGTACAGAATCGTTATTCTATGATGTACAGAAATTACGAATCATTGTTTCCGGTACTGAAAGAACTACAGATTGGTTTCGTGGCTTTTTCTCCATTGGCAAATGGTTTTCTGACCTGCAGATATGATGAGTATTCTACTTTTGAAAAGAGTACAGATTACAGAAGCATTATGCCGCAGTTTTCTTCCGCAGGAATTGTAGAAAATCAGAAGCTTATAGAATGGCTGAAAATTATAGCAGCAGAAAAAAATGCTACTCCGGCTCAGATTTCTCTGGCGTGGATGCTGGCAAAAAATCCGTTTCTTGTACCAATTCCGGGAACAAGAAATCTGAAACGTCTGACAGAAAATATTCTGGCAGAATCCATTCATCTGTCAGTAGAAGAAGTCACAGAAATTGATGATATGCTTGAACATATTCCGATGTCTCAGGTATTTGGTGGTTCAAAAGTCAAAAAATAATATTCCACCCGAATGTCTGAGAAAGATGTTCGGGTGTTTACATATAACCGACAGGAGATGATCACACTATGAAAAATAAAAAACAAATGGCAGCAGTTCTGTTATCTGCAATACTTGGAATCACTGCAAATTCATGGTTTGTACAGGCAGACAGCAGTGTAATCCAGGATGATCAACAGGAGCCAGACAGCGAAGCACCCGATTCAGATAAAGTTACAGAAGGTACAGATACATACAAAGGTTTTCTGTTGGATAATGTCCTGCATTCAAGTGAAGAGGGAGATATTCATTATAATGTCTATATCCCGGATAGTTATGATGGAAGTAAGCCATATGCTTTATTCTTTACACTTCCAGGCTATGAAGGATTGTACTTTCAAGGCGTAGGGGTAAATATCAAAGCAGAAGGGTTTGGTTTCGCAGCTCAGGAATATAATCCGGAAATGATTATTGTTGCACCTCAGCTGAATGACTGGGGAGAAACTTCTGCGAGACAGACCATTGCTTTAACAGAATATTTTCTTTCTGCTTATAATATTGACAAGTCAAAAGTATATGCAGAAGGGTATTCTGGTGGCGGTGAGACCATGTCACTTGTAATGGGAATGAGACCTGATTTATATACTGCTTATTTACAATGCAGTTCCCAGTGGGATAGTGCATACGAACCAGTGGTACAGGCAAAGACACCTGTATATTTTGTAGTTGGGGCACATGATGAATACTATGGCTCTGAGCCGTCAGAAGATGCTTATAATAATTTGCGTGAATTATATCAGCAGGAAGGTCTGTCCGATGAGGAAATTGATGACCTGCTTGTACTGGATGTCAAGGATGATTCCTATTTCAGTGACCAGGGTGTTACTAATCAGCACGGACAGGGCGGCGGATTATTTGTAGAAGACGATGTTGTTATGGGATGGCTTTTGGGAAAATAAAGAAAATGTATGAATGATACAGAAAAGAGGAAAAAGAAAATGAAAGTATTACTTGTAAATGGAAGTCCACATAAGGACGGATGTACTTATACTGCTTTGTGTGAAGTATCAGAAGCATTAAATGAACAGGGAATCGATACCGATATCTTCTGGATCGGAAAGAAACCATTGTCAGGCTGTATTGCCTGCAAGTCTTGCATGAAAAACAATAAATGTGTATTCCATGACAGTGTAAATGAATTCCTGGAAATTTCCGGAGATTATGAAGGATTTGTATTTGGGACACCTGTACACTGGGGAGGGGCCAGCGGCGGCATCACTTCGTTTTTGGACAGAGTTTTTTATGCTGATCTCAATGGAGGAGGAAATCGTTTTCTGCTGAAACCAGCGGCGGCGGTTATGTCGGCAAGAAGAGCCGGCACTACTGCAACCTGGGATCAGATGAATAAATATTTCGGTCTGATGCAGATGCCGATTATTACTTCAAGATACTGGAATATGGTACATGGGGCAAATCCGGAACAGATAAAACAGGATTTAGAGGGTATGCAGGTAATGCGAGTGCTTGGGAATAATATGGCGTTTTTTCTGCACTGTAAAAATGTTGCATTGAAGATGGGAATCTCTATGCCAAAACAGGAACCAATGGTATTTACGAATTTTATAAGATAGACATTTTTTGACTGTTGGATGATTATGGATAAATAAAATATGAAAAGTTGATGTTTGAAAGCTCATTGAATTATTATAGTATCATGATTAGGAGAATGTAAAAAATGCAAATGATAACCTGGGTGATACTGCCGGTATTATGTGTGATAGCAGTTGCAGTTTATCTGTATCGAAAAGTGAAAGCAGCAGTAAAATGTTTCTTACCAGCATATTCCCTTAAAAGACAGCGGATTTTTGCAGGAATTATTTCTCTGCTGTTGATTATTCCCGCGGTCAGAATTTATGGCATGTGGTTTATAATCCTGCTTCATTTTACTGTATTTTTACTGTTGCTGGATGCAGTTGTTTTTCTTATAAAAAAATTGAAAAAGCAAAATCAGCTTACTGGTTTATGGAATAAAATATACAGAAGTGGTGTAATAGCAATATTACTGACAGCAGTTCTGATCGGGTATGGAAGGTACAATATCTTTCATGTAGTCAGAACAGAGTACAATATTCAAACTCAAAAGAATATTCGTGAAGAAGGATACAGGATTGTACTTTTGTCTGATCTTCATTACGGAGTTTCCATGAATGATAACAATCTGCAGGATGTAGTAAATAGGATTAGTGCAGAGCAGGCAGATATTGTTGTTCTTGATGGAGATATTGTAGATGAAAACACAACATCAGAGCAGATGCAGTCAGCCTTTCGCATTTTGGGACAGGCTGACAGTACATATGGTGTTTATTATGTTTATGGAAATCATGATAAGAATAATTATGCTGCAAAGCCGAATTATAGCGCAGAAAAAATGGAAGATACGATTACACAGGCGGGAATTCAGATTCTGGAAGATGAAACAACTGTCATTAATCAGGAAATCGCACTGATTGGAAGGGCAGATAGAGGAGGTAGAAATGCGAAAAGAAAGGATATTTCCAGTCTTGTAAAAGAACTGAATCCAGAACAGGAATGGATCGTACTGGATCATCAGCCTTCTGAGTATAAGAAAGCAGAGAATACAGGATGCGATATGATTTTATCCGGTCATACACATGCCGGACAGATCTGGCCTGTCGGATTGTTTGCATCGTTGTTCCATTTTGATGAATTAAATTACGGGGAACAGAAACAGGGAAATCTGGATGCGATTGTAACGTCAGGAATTGCTGGTTGGGGCTATCCGATCAGAACGGAAAAACATTCAGAATATGTTGTGGTCAATCTTATATCGTAATAAAAGGAGTAATTGAAGCAAGGAGTGGAATTCAAGAAAGTAGAAATAATAGAGCGCATCACAGATTCTAATGGAAATGTGACTGAGAATATGTTAACAGTTTGGAAAAATTTAAAGCTTAATAATAATTCTGCTAATTTGCGTATAGGTGAATTGGAAGTTTGTGAAAGTAAGTGGCAGGTAAAAAAGAATGAAGAGCATATTTATTTAACGTTTTATGAATTTGAGATTTTATTTCTTCTTGTCAAAAATCCAGGAAGGTTTTTTAGCAAAGAACAAATATATGATATAATCTGGAATGAACCTTATTCCGGTGATTATAATGTGGTTATGCGACATATCTGCAATA
>OLSO01001269.1_pt1 | contig 20104 bp, 14 predicted proteins | sample 1672441 | NCBI WGS metagenome assembly OLSO01 (sample SAMEA3136686, study PRJEB25190) | human gut metagenome | biome: human gut; feature: human-associated habitat; material: faeces | place: Austria | collected 2013 | reverse complement strand
CCCCGCCGCTGCAGACGATCATATCAAACTCTGCCGCACGGCTCTGTACCGTATCACAGGCATCCCTCTCACATTTTGTCGGATAGATCGTCACATCATAGCCACCCGCCGAAAATGTCTCTACAATCGAAGACAAACTGTTCCGAATCAGTCCTTTTCCGGACCGTGGATTATAAACGAATAAAAGCTTTTTCATTCCAACTACTCCATTCTGTTCTTTCGTATCCTTATCGGGATCCCCCGGTATTTTTACGTAAGAATAGACAAAAACCTGATTCCGTCCATCTCGCCTTTTGTCTATTTTACTACGTCATCCACTGAATCACAAGCAAATTATTGCGAAAATGAAACATTCTCCTCAAATCTGCCTGCTTTTCTCTTTCTAAGCGATCTGTACGCCGTCTTTTACAACGGCCACAAGCTTCAGACCCTCATCCAAAAGCACAACATTAGCTTTCTTGCCTGCCGTCAGGGAGCCCTGCTGATCATAAATGCCAAGACTTCTCGCCGGATTCTCCGTCGCAGCCGCTACTGCCGTCTCCAGCGGCAGTCCCATTTTCTGCACCACCGTGCGCATGCAATCCGGAAGTGTTGTGACGGAACCTGCCAGTGCACCGTCACTTACCAGGGTCGCACGGTTGCCCTTTACATCGACATCCAGTCCGCCCAGAGTATACCGCCCGTCCGGCATCCCGGCTGCACGCATGCTGTCGCTGATCAGGATCATCCGCTCTTTACCGAGCATTGCGAAGGTCGCACGCACGACCGATGGATGGATATGTACGCCATCGCAAATCATCTCTGCCATGACATGCGGATTGTCTGCGACCGCTCCGACCACCCCAGGTGCACGGTGTGTAAATGGCGGCATCGCATTATAAAGATGCACCGCATGGTTCGCCCCATGTGAAAATGCTTCCATCGCGTGCTCATAGTCTGAATTCGTATGGGCCAGCGATACACTCACCTCATCCTTTACCGCATCGACAAACGGGATCGCTCCCGGCTCCTCCGGCGCGATGCCGATGAATTTTACGAGTCCGTCCGCCGCGCGCTGGAAGCGGTAAAACAGCTCCACGTCACACGGGATGATATTCCGCTCGTCCTGTGCCCCCTTCTTCGCCTTACTGATGAACGGCCCTTCCATATTAATACCGACCAGCTCTGCCTCGTATGCCGCATCCGCTGCTCCTGCCATCTTCTTTTTATAAGAAGCAGCATTTTCCAGTACATGTACCAGCTCGTCCCCAGAGAGCGTCATTGTCGCCGGTGAAATCGCCGTGACACCGATCGATGCCTCATATTTTGCTATCGTATGCAGTGCCTCCTCTGTGGCATCACAGACATCGCTGCCCATACAACCATGGAAATGCAGGTCGATCATGCCCGGAATCGCATAACAGCCGCGGCCGTCGATGACCTGCTCGCCCTCCTGCGGAATCGGCTCCGCCCCGTCCAGCTCAGACTCCGGCTGGATATGCTCGATCATTCCATCCTGCAGGTAAATGACACCTGCATGGAATGCATGATCTTCCTGAAAAATTTTAACGTTTTTTATAATCATGAGGATGCCTCCTTAACGCTTTTGTTTTCTCCCTGATATGAGATAATGATGCCAGGGGCAAAAGGTCAAAAAGCCGTTCATGCTTGCATGATAAGGCTTTTGAACTTGGGACCCGCCAAACATGAGAAAGTAGCGATTTACGTAGTAAATCAGCGGATTTCGAATGTTTGTAGAATTGCGGGAGCTGCTTCGCAGCGGAGCAATTCGCAGGCATCATACCAGATAATTAAACCTGCAAATCCAGTATAGCATTGCCGGAAAAAATAGCAATCACTTTATTTTTATTTTATTCTTTTTGCTTTGCATTGGCATTCTGACCTTTTTTTCTGATAATTCTACCTGTTTTTCAGCTTTTCTACGTTTCATATCTTTTTCTTTCATAAAGTCTCACAGCATTTTACCCGAATCTCTCTTGCTATCCTTTCATGCTTCGTATATAATAGATTTATCTATATTATTTTAGGTTTTTCTAAAAGAAGAAAGGAGTATTTATGAAAAACAAATCTCTTCGGGCAAAGTACCTGTACCGTTTTGTCCTGTCGGGTGCCTTATGTGCCGCTATCTCTTGTACGGCTTCCATCCCGGCGTTTGCAGATGAAATCATCGTCGAGAACGCGGCTTTGGTGACAGAGGCCGATGCTTCGGATGCTGTGGATGTCGTCGTAGAAGATGACGATGTGATCGAAATTGACACCGAAGCAGAGGAGGCTTCCGCTCAGGAAGAAACCATCGCGATCGAGGATTTCTCCGAGCTCACAGATACAGACGAGACTGCGGATACACCGGAAACGCCGACTCGCGTGAGCGTACATGATCCGTCCATCGTAAAAGCAGACGGCATGTACTATGTGCTCGGCTCCCACACCGCTTCCGCGAGTTCTTCGGATCTGATCCAGTGGACGCAGCTGAACAGCGACTATGGTAATCCGGAAAACACGCCATTTTACGGCAATCTGAAGGAAACGTTTGAGAAACCGTTTCAGTGGGCCGGCTACAACGACGGAGACTGCGTCGGCGGCTATGCGATCTGGGCTCCGGATGCGATCTGGAATCCTTACTATAAATGGGATGATGGAAGCACCGGCGCATATATGCTGTACTGCTGCACCTCTTCGACCTGGAGACGCTCCTGCATCAGCTATCTCGTCTCCAAGACGTTCGACGGTACTTATACTTATGTAGACACAATCATTTATTCCGGCTTTACAAAGACCGGCGCCGTCGATGGCAACAGCTCCCGCAATACGAAATGGGACAATGATTATCTAAACCTGAATACGCTTCTGGAAAAGGGAAGTGAAAACGGCGGCATCGATGAGATCAGTGACAACTGGTTCGATCAAACCGGTGGCTGGAACCATCTGTATGCGCCGAATGCGATCGACCCGAACCTTTTCTTTGATGCATCCGGCGAAAAGCTGTATATGTCCTACGGCTCCTGGTCCGGCGGACTGTTCCTTCTCGAGCTCGATCCTGCAACCGGCGAAGCCATTTATCCGGGTGTCGACTCCACCGATGAGGTCTCCGGCAATTTCGTGGACCGCTACTTCGGCGTGCACCTTGCAGGCGGCAACCATCAGTCCGGCGAGGCTCCTTATATCCAGTATGATCCTGAAACCGGCTATTACTATCTGTACGAAACTTACGGCGGCCTGACCGCTGAAGGCGGATATAACATGCGTCTCTTCCGCTCCGAAAATCCGACCGGGCCGTACGTCGATGCTGCAGGAGGAAATGCTTCCGAGAGCGGCGAGAACAATGACAATTACGGCATCAAGCTGATCGGAAACTACAGCTTCTATGACCAGATCGGCAAACGCGCAGCCGGACACAACTCTGCATTGATCGACGAGGATGGCTTGCGCTACCTCGTTTACCATCAGCGTTTTGACATGGATCCGCAGCTTGAGGCACATGAGGTGCGCGTTCATCAGCAGTTCTTAAATGAGGATCAGTGGCCAACCACCGCAGTCTATGAATACCGCGGCGAACAGCCGGAAAATTATGAAACCAGCGAGGTCGTCGGCTCCTATGAATTTATCGATCACGGCACAAAGACGAGCGGCGACATGCTCAACACACAGATGCTCACCTTAAATGAGGACGGCACCGTATCCGGCGCAGCCTCCGGTACCTGGACAAAAACAGACTCCGGACGCGGCTATGATTATCTCACGATCGAAATGAATGATGTCACCTACAAGGGATTCTTCTTCCGTCAGCTGAAGGAAAATTCTGATACCACCCCGGTCATGACCTTCTCCGCAATCGGCGACAACAATGCAAGCATCTGGGGCAGTATGATTGATATGAATGACAACGAGATGCTGGCAAACATGGCGGCAATCGCGATCGGCCAGATGATCCCGGCTGCAACCAGAGAGAACCTGGAGCTTCCGACTTCTGTCCTCGGTGCAGATGTGACCTGGGCAACCTCTGATGCTTCAGTCATCAGCGAGACCGGTGCTGTGACACCGCAGGCAGAGGAAGATGCGCGCGCAAAGCTGACTGCCACGATCACCTATGGAGATACTACCGTAGAGGAGACATACAAAGTCACCGTTCGTCAGAATCCATACCTGATCTATGGCTTCGACTTTGAGACGGCGGCAGATGCTGCCGGGGCCATCGCACCGGATGCCGATTCCACCGGAAGTGAGACGGCTTCCCTGATCGGCTCCGCTTCCATCGTATCCGATGAGACACGTGGCAATGTCCTTCAGGTTACGAATGAGCCGGCGGCCAAGAATGTCAACTACCTGAAGCTCCCGGAGGACACGTTATCCGACATCAAGCCAGCTGGCTACACCGTAGCGATGTGGGTGAACATCGGCGAAGCGACCTTTGAACACAGCGCACTGTTCGAGGCAGATGCCAACAACCAGTATCCGCTGACCCGCATCGGCGCAAATCTGATCGCCCGCATTAATGCCAATGCTTACAGTGATGTGCAGGGCGCACTGCTCACAACAAACGGCGAGCGCGGTGTGTGGCAGCACGTCGCTTATACCGTTGATCCTCAGGGTATCCGCGTCTATCTGAACGGCGAGCTGATCGGCGAGGAGACGAAAGACCTGACCGACTGCTTCCGCAAAAACAAGACCGGCATTTCTCAGGCGAAAAATGTCATGGTCGGCAGCGGCGCGATCTGGGATGACGAGGACGTAGAAGACGCCAGATTCGACAACGTCAACGTGTACTTCGGTGCGCTGACGGCGGCGGAGATTCAGGCGCTGTACGAAAAGGGCTGAAGAAACCGTTTTATCCTCTTTAACTTATATTCGTAATCAACTTTTTCTGTCAGAGTATATATAAAATGACTTCCAAAAAGTAGAGCAAATTTTCTCATGCTACCAGTATCTTGTATTCTTTTAAGAGCACAGGGTACTGGTATTTTTATTTTTCCAAAAATGGGCAAAAAAATAGAGCATATAGATTATTTCATCCACATGCTCTGCTTTTAACAAAAAATTTGCGCGTCTAACTCATCACTGAAGTAACGAGAATGCGACGCGCCGTTATTCAATCATACAGCCTCTGAACCTTCTTCTTGCAATAGAAAAACGCCGGTATCAGAAATGAATCTGCAAAAATCCATGCCAGCGGATGAGCCAGGCAGATTCCGGTATAACCGATCAGCGGTACGAGTACAAGTCCCGCGAGGGTACGTGCAATCATTTCCAGTACACCGGATGTAATCGCAAAGACGGAAAATCCCATTCCCTGAATCGTAAACCGCACTGCATTTACCAGCGTCAGCAGGAAATAGCCAGCCGCGGTCGTCACAAGGAACTGGTAGGAATAGGCGATGACTCTGTCATCTGCCGTATCCAGAAAGATCAAAGAAAGCTGTTTACCGGTCATTAAAACGATTACAAAGAGTACCGCTGATACAGCAAATCCCAGAATTGATGCATCCCTCAGTCCCCTGCCAACCCGGTCCAACTTTCCGGCACCCATGTTCTGTCCACTGTATGGCGCCATCGTCGCGCCGATCGACTCGACCGGACAGCTGATAAAGGAATTGATACGCTGCGCCGCTGTGACACCGGCTACCGTCAAAGAACCAAAACCATTGACTGCTGCCTGGATAACGAGCGTACCGATCGCTGTGACGGAATATTGCAGTCCCATCGGTATGCCCATATAGCAAAGCGTCTTTATGTAGGTACCACGCAGCTTCCACTCCTCTTTGGATATACGAAGAATCTCAAATTTCCGCTTCATGTACCAGAGGCAGATCACCCCGGAAAGGCCCTGGGAGATCACCGTCGCGATCGCCGGTCCTTCCACTCCCATATGCAGCACAATGACAAATACTATATCCAGCACAATGTTGATCAGCGATGCCACACCAAGAAAAAAGACTGGCGTCCGGCTGTCTCCAAGTGACCGGATCAGCGCAGCAAGGATATTGTAAAGAAATGTAAACGGAATCCCAAGAAAGATAATAACGATATACAGATACGCATATTCAAAGATATCCTCCGGGGTATTCATCAGAGTCAGGATTGGTCGGCAGAACCCTACGACCAGTGTTGTAAGCACAACAGAAAAGAAAATGCACAGCCATGTACTGTTCGCTACATATTTGCGCAATTCACTGTCCCGTCTGGCACCGAACATCTGCGCCACCGGAATTGCAAAGCCATTGCAGACTCCGGTACAAAATCCGATGACCATAAAGTTCAGGGAGCTCGTCGCCCCCACACCGGCAAGCGGTCCTACTCCCAGGAATTTTCCGACCACTACCGTATCCACCATACTGTAAAACTGCTGAAACAGCATTCCGAGAAACATCGGAATCGCAAAGCTAATGATAAGCCTGAGCGGATTGCCGCTTGTCATGTCTTTTGTCATGGGGACTCCTTTCATTTTTTCCGGACGTTCAGAGCACAGGCCGCAAACACGCTTTTCGCGCTATCCGATGCCTGCGGCATCTCAGCCCTATTTTGCATGTTGCTGCTGCTCTTTTTAACGTTCAGAGCACAGGCCACAGACTCGCGCTTCGCGCTATCCGATGCCTGCGGCATCTTCTGTCTGTGGCTGATGGGCGTTCCGCCCATCCCAACATGCAAACTCAGCCTTCGACAAACAAGTTTGTCTCAGCCTTATTTTGCATGTTGCTGCTGTTCTGAACTAGTGTTAACAAATTGACTGTTATATATCTCCGCGTAGAATCCGTCCCGTGCAAGCAGCTCCTTATGGGTGCCCTGCTCGACGATGTTACCGTCGCGCATGACAAGGATAACATCTGCGTTGCGGATGGTTGAGAGACGGTGGGCGACGATGAAGCTCGTACGGCCCTCCATCAACGTGTTGAATGCCTTCTGTATCCGGATCTCTGTACGGGTATCAATCGAGGAGGTCGCCTCATCGAGGATGAGCATCGGCGGAAGTGCAAGCATGACACGCGCGATACAAAGCAGCTGCTTCTGCCCCTGTGAAAGATTGCCTCCGTTCTCAGTAATCATCGTATCGTATCCTTCCGGCAGACGGCGGATGAAGCTGTGCGCATGTGCTTCCTTCGCTGCCTGAATGATCTCCTCATCCGTTGCCGTGGGACGTCCCATCCGGATGTTGTCGCGGATCGTACCGCTGCGCAGCCACGTATCCTGAAGCACCATACCAAAGCCACTCCGCAGCGTCTCACGCTTCATATCCCGGATATCAGTACCGCCTATGCGGATGGAACCCGAATCGACATCATAGAACCGCATCAGCAGATTGATCAGCGTTGTCTTTCCACAGCCGGTCGGACCGACAATTGCTACCATCTCGCCCTTTTTTACATCCAGATTAAAATCCTCGATCAGCTTTTTCTCCGGTGTGTAGGAGAACGCCACATGTTCCAGACTGACATGGCCCATGTCATCTTCCGGCAACGGTTTTGCAGGCTCCGGATCCGGAATCTGCGGTTCCTCATCGATCAGTTCAAACACCCGGCCCGCACATGCAATCGCATTTTGCAGCTCTGTGATAACACCGGAAATTTCATTAAATGGCTTCGTATACTGATTCGCATAAGACAAAAATGCAGAGAGCTGTCCGACAGTCATCACCCCACGTACTGCCGCAAACGCTCCGGTCAGGCCGACTCCTGTATAGACAAGGCTATTGACAAACCGGGTTGCCGGATTGGTGATTGATGAAAAGAAAATGGCGCGTAAGGAATATTTTTCCAACCGTCCGTTGATCTCATCAAAACGGGTCTGCACCTTTTTCTCCTGCCCATATGCCTGCACGACCTTCTGGTTCTCGATCATCTCGTTGATGAGCGCCGTCTGTTCACCACGCGTCGCCGACTGCAGCTTGAACATAGAATACGTCCGCTTCGCAATAAAGTTTGCTACAAACAACGATATCGGTGTCAGTACGACAACCACTACCGTAATACCTGCATTGACCGACAGCATGAAAAATAAGGTCCCGACAATCGTCGCCACACCGGTAAAGAGCTGTGTGAAGCCCATCAGCAGTCCGTCCGCGAACTGATCGACATCGGCAATGATCCGGCTGACGATCTCTCCGGTGGAATGCCCATCCAGATATTTTAACGGAAGAATCTCGATCTTCTGAAATGCCTCCTCCCGAATGCTTCTCGTCACTGTATAAACGATACGGTTATTCGCAATGTTCATGATCCACTGTGCCGCCGCCGTCAGCAAAATAGCAATGAGCATCGTACGCAGAATTGCAATAATCTCAGTAAATTCTACCTTGCCCGGTCCTAAAATATGATCCACAACCCGTCCGGTAAGCACCGGCAGATATAAGGTCAGCGCTACCGAGATGACTGCCATCAGAAGCGACAACAGCACCCGAAACCACTGCGGCCGGATATATTCCAGTACCTTTTTTATGATTTCCTTTTGTCCTGCCTGCTTTTTCATTGTGCATCCTCCTTCGGGAACTGAGAATAATATATTTCCTGATAAACCTCACAGCTCTCAAGGAGGTCCTCATGCCGTCCCATGCCAACGATCGCACCGTCATCCAGCACAAGAATCTGATCCGCATATTGAATCGTTGATGCACGCTGGGAAACAATAAATACCGTCCGCTCTCCGGCAAGATCCCGGATCGCCTGACGCAGTCTTGCATCGGTCGCAAAATCCAGTGCCGAGGAGCTGTCGTCCAGAATCAGGATTTCCGGATGGCGCACGAGCGCACGCGCGATCGTCAGACGCTGCTTCTGTCCGCCGGAGAAATTCCGTCCCTCCTGCTCCACGACTGCATCCAATCCGCCTTTTCCTTTAAATACTACCTCGTCTGCCTGTGCTGCATGGATCGCCTCACGCAGCTCTTCCTCGGTCGCATGTTCATTACCCCAGAGCAGATTGTCCCGGATCGTCCCGGCAAAGAGCACCGCCTTCTGCATGACCATGCCGACTTTATTGCGCAGGGCATCCAGCTGGTACTCCCTTACATCCGTTCCGTTTACCCGGACACAGCCCTCACGCACATCATAGAAACGTGGAATCAGGCTGACAAGCGAGGACTTTCCGGAACCGGTACCTCCGATGATTCCGATCGTCTCACCCGGCATCGCCCGGAAGGTGATATCGGTCAGGGAATCTGCTCCTGCATTTTTATACCGAAAGCTGACATGATCAAACTCCACTGCCGGAACATTCCCTTTCTTCTCATTGGCTGTTTCCGTCTTTGACGCCCCGGCTCCGGATACAACATCCGGCTCCAAATCCATGATCGCACCGATCCGGTTACCGCAGGCAATCGCCTTCGTTACATTAATGATCAGGTTCGCCAGCTTGACCAGCTCCACCAGGATCTGTGACATGTAGTTAACAAGCGCCACGACCGCACCCTGCGTGATAAATCCGCCGTCGACCCGGATCGCACCGGTATAGAGCAGCACGAGCAGACCGCCGTTGATCACCACATAGGTCAGCGGATTCATCAATGCAGAAATCCGTCCGGATAATACCTGAATCCCGACGAGCGCTTCATTTCCCTGCTCAAATGTCTCGATCTCCTTTTCCTCTCTGCGGAACGCACGGATGACACGCACGCCCTGCAGATTTTCCCGCGTCATTCCGGTCACGCGATCCAGACGCTCCTGCACCTTCCGATACAGCGGAATGCTCGCCAGCATAATACCAAATACGATGACGCAAAGAATCGGGATCACCACAACGAAAATCATGGCCGCTTTTACATCAATTGTAAATGCCATCACCATCGCGCCGAACACGATAAACGGTGAACGTAAAAACAGACGCAAAAACAGGTTTACACCTGACTGCACCTGATTGATATCACTTGTCATCCGCGTAATTAAGGTTGAAGTACCACAGACATCCATCTCTGAAAAAGACAGGCTCTGAATGTGTGCAAACAGTTCGTGTCGCACCTTTGCCGCAAATCCGACCGCAGCCTTTGCCGCAAAATACTGTGCGGTAATGGAGCAGATCAGTCCGATCAGCCCGAGTGCTGCCATGACAAGGCACATCCTCACAATGTACCCGCGATCGCCATTCGCAATACCGATATCGATGATCCGCGCCATGACAAGCGGTACAAACAGCTCAAAGAGTGCCTCGAGCAGTTTAAATAACGGTGCACAGACGGACTCCTTCCGATACTCCTTCATGTGTCTGAGAATCTTTCTCATAGTTCACTTTCCCCTTCTACTTAGTTGCATACACCCAAACAGGCATGCATTCTTTCTAATTATACGCTCTTCCTTTATTTGTGTAAAGCCGGAAGTTACTCACACCAGTTCATCGTATTTCCCATCTCCCCGAGCAGATTCTGCCGCATAACGCTTTTCACCTCTTCCGGCGTCCGGTACTGTCCAAGCGCCCACATCAGCTTCGTAACCGCCGCCTCAGAAGTCATGTTCCCTGTCTCGATTACCCCTTGTGCGAGCACCTGGCGCCCGACCTCATATACGGTAAAATCGCTGCCCTCATACAGACACTGACTGCCGACTGCAATGATCATCCCGTCTGCCACTGCTTTTCCGATCACCTCCGTCAGATTTCTCCGCTCAAACGGCAGTCCACCGATACCAAATGCTTCTATATAAATGCCACGCACGCCCATCTCCTGCAATCTTGAAAAAATATCCGGCGAAATACCCGGAAACAGCTTCAGCAAAAAGACATCCGTACAAAAGCGTTCCCGCAGCACACATTCCCCGCCTTTATGCTTTTTCATCTCCGGATTGATGAGCAGTCCGCCACTGTTGATCCGCGCCGCATACGGATAATCAATGCTCTCAAACGCGTCAAAGCTGCGTGTCCGCACCTTGCTCGCCCGTACTCCGAGCATAATCTTCCGGTTAAATGCCACATATACCCCCGGACAATGGCTCGCCGCCATATGAAGTGCTGCCCGGCAGTTCTCTGTCGCATCCGCAATCGGATTCTCGATCGAAACCTGACTGCCGGTGAGCACGACCGGAATCTCGATCTGCTGCAGTGCAAATGAGAGTGCACTCGCCGTATAAGCTAACGTATCTGTCCCATGGATAATGACGATCCCGTCATACGCTTTTCGCCGCTCATAAACTCTTTGGGCGATCGCACTCCACTCCTCCGGCTGCATATTGGAGCTGTCCAGCATGAACAATTCCTCTTCCTCCACAAGAAATCCATCCGTCAGCCCGGAAATTCGATCCAGAATATCATTTCCATGGAGTCCCGGCGCCAGCCCATTCTCACTGTGGGAGGAAGCAAGCGTCCCACCTGTGCTCAGCATTAAAATTCGATTCATGATAAAACGTTTCCTTTCGTTTTTACTCTTACTACCTATCATACCTTATTTTCCGGAAGCGCGTCAATCACTCCCACTATTTGCTTCCGTTCAGCCGGTACACCGATATTTATGTTCTATAAATGAGCAAATACTGGAAAGTATGCAAAACCATAATAATAGAAGGCTCCCGCAGGAGCCCTCCAGAATACATGCCTGATTAAAGCGAATATTCGCAATCCGCTTCGCAGCTTATTAAATTACGCTTTTTTAAGACACACCAGCTTCACACCGTGCGTCTCAACCGCCTCCGTCAGCGTGCGATCAATAGTGCCCTCTTTCTCGCCGGTCCACAGATCAGTGACTTCCCAGGCGCCTTCCAGGCCAAGCTTCTCCGTGCTCACGCTGAATGTATCCGGCCAGCCTGCGATGTTGAACATCGCTACATACTGCTCTCCGTGCTCGCCCTCTGCCTGCCATACGATGAAATCGAATGTTCTGAGCACCTGATGAGCACCGTGGCTGTGCTTCGTCAGTCCGAGCACCGCATCATTTGTCAAAAGGCTCCTCGTCCACTCGTCCACATCCGTCAGCTCACAGCCGAGCATCAGCGGTGACCGGAAAATACACCAGAGAGAGAACAACGTCCGCTGTTCAGCTTTTGTCAGACGGGTCCAGCGCTCCGAAAGCCCATGCTCACAGCCACGGATGGACAGATGTCCGATTGGAATCATATCACAATCCGGATAGCATCCCTCAGATACATACGGACTCCAGCTGTCGCACCGTCCGAACATCTCCATGATATTCCCCCAGGAATCCCACAGGTCATTTGTGATCCGCCACATATTTGCGTTTGCCCTCAGATGCTCCGCCTGCTCCAGCATTGCCGGTCCCGGCGAAAGACTGAGCACGATCTCGCGCCCGCTGTGCAGGATCGCATTATGCAGCAGCTCGATCTCATCTCCACCGTATTGTATTGTATTTTCATTACCTGCCTGCCTATATTTGACGCAGATATCATCGACCTTAATAAAATCCACGCCCCAGGAAGCATACAGCTCAATAATTGAATCATAATACTCCTGAGCACCTGGCTTCGTCGCATCCACACCATACATATCCGTATTCCATGCGCAGATCGAAGCCGGATGCGCGATCTGTCTCGCCATATAGGACGTTCCTTTTACCGGTGTATTCTGATGTACTGCCTGACGCGGAATGCCACGCATAATGTGGATACCAAACTTCAGCCCCTTGCTGTGCACATACTCTGCAATCGGTCCAAAGCCTTTTCCATCTGCTGCAGACGGGAACCGGTTCGGCGCCGGGATCACCCGTCCATACTCATCCATGCACAGATCCGCGAAATTGTGATAATGGCTCGTATCGGCTGTCGGCTCATACCACTGGATATCACAGACGACATACTCCCAGCCATGCTCCTTCAAATGCTCCGCCATATAGTCTGCATTCTGCCGCAGCTCCTTCTCCGTCACCGCCGCGCCATAACAGTCCCAGCTGTTCCAGCCCATCGGCGGGTATTTTGCAAAATCGTTTTTGTTCATTTGTGTGCTCCCTCCCGCTTCTTAATTTTTCTATTTCCTTCAATTATTGTTTTCAGAATTATAACATGTTTCACCATCTATACATACTTTTCTCTTTGTTAAAATTTCTGTTAAAATATACACATCCTTTTCAATTTTGAAATCACACACTTGGAGGTATCTTATGGGTATTTTTTATGAGAACAGGCAATACACAATTTACTTTCAAGTAAATCATAATCATTTCTGCGTCTGGCCTCTTCATCAACACTATTGGGCCGAAATTGTATATACTAAAAAGGGAATCACCCGTGTGCAATATCTGCAAAATAATCAGCTTATATCGGTAGATGTAAAACCTGGTGAACTGTTATTTTTCTTTCCTAACGTTCCGCACCGTTATCTAGCAACACCGGAATCCGGAGCAAAAGAATTTTATGTAATTACCTTCAATCCAAACATCAATCAATATTTTGAAGAACTGTGCAGTTCCTATTGTCTGAACAACCTACTTTTAGACACTGCCACTATGCATGAAGATGTGCGCTATATACTTAATCATTTTTGCAACAGCGATATCTCAGCCCAACCATTACGCATTTTAGATGCCTATGTTACAATTTTTCTAGAACGACTGTACCAAAATTTTCAGCTCAGCAGACAAGACGATATTAGTAGTTGCCGCTCTTCACTGACTGGTTCTGCTGCTTCACCTCATGAAGAATCTATGAGTATCATACAATATGTCCATGCACATTTCAATAATGAAGAAATATCACTGGAATCTGTCGCCCGGCAAACAGGAATCAACAAATATGCAGTTTCCAGATTTTTCTCCCAAAAACTGCAAAGCAGCTTCAGTTCTTACATAAACATGCTGCGCCTGTCTACTGCGCAAGCTCAGCTTGCTAACACAACAAAAGATATTACAAGTATCATGCTGGATTGTGGCTACCAAAATCAGCAGGTCTTTAATCGAAACTTCAAAAAACTGCTTGGCATTACCCCCTCTCAATATCGGGAACGCTGCTTTCATTTTTCTCTTCATCCAGTAGATGATCAAAAGCAGGTCGTATTTCTCAATCAGCTTGTCGAAGGACAGAATCAGGTCTATTTAAATGGTAAATATGTATGTACAGAGCCGGTCATCATTCCAATTCATAACGAATAGTGAATGTCAAGATAGATATTCGCAATCCGCTTCGCAGCTTATCAGAAGTGGCCTGTATCACTCCGAACATTCCTCTTAAAAAAGTAAGGTATTCATCCTGGAGTTAAGGGCGACCTGAAACGCACTGCTGTCTGGGTTCATAAAAAAGGTTGCATAAAGTCAATCACACGTTCTTCTATTGGCCTGAGTCTTATCCCCTGCTCCTGACCGGAATGCAAATCTCCGTCACAAATTTCCCCGTATCACTCGTGATCCCGTTATCAATCAATGTCACCTCGCGGGAAAAGCCTGCTATCTGGAAGTTTTCTTTTTCTATATAATCAAGAAGAATCTCATACTGCCGGGAGGCTTCCGGGTGGCTTCCGCGGAACCGGATGCGCACACACAGGGTCTCCGGCAGGATGGAGGTCTTCCCGGAGTAAACGTCTTCCTGATCGAGTATCAGAAACGCCCCGTCATAGATCGATGTCTGTCTTGCACGCAGGTGTTCCTCCGAAATGCCGACTCCGACTTTGCCAAGGAACACAACCGCCTCGACATCCGACTGGTCCATCTGGCGGATCGGGACTTCCAGATCGAGAAATCCCTGCAACTTCAGGGGATTCTCCATCCATACGATCCGGGTCTCTGGAAGTCGCATCTGTGTCACCTGATCCAACTCCGCACGCTGTGCATCCCGCAGCCAGTTCAGGCGGTGCTCGATCTTCTGCTCTATCCTTTTCAGCTCCTGCTGCTTCTGAATGACCGCTGCCCTCTGCTGACACAGCATTTCTTCCATGCCATCGATGTCCCGGTTTTTCAGGAAATGTTCGATCTCACAAAGTGGCATATCCAGCGCCCGCAGATACCGTACCGTATTCAAAATCTCAAACTGCTCGGTGCTGTAATACCGGTAGCCGGATTCCGGAGCCACATATGCCGGTGATAATAAGCCGATATTTTCATAATGGCGCAACGTACTGGCACTCAGATGAAACATCTTCGCCACTTCACTGATGCGGAATAAATTTTTCTTATCCATGCTTTAACCCCGATCTCCCCGCTTTCGCTGTAAAATCATAAATGCCACGACACAGATGCACACAGAAAACAAAGAGCCGGTCGCCGTCGCCAGCCCCATCGGAAACAGCGTGGATGGGAAAAGCTGAGAGGTCAGATAGACGCCCGGCACGCGAATCAGCATAATTGCAAGAATGTTATGTAAAAACGATAATCCCGACTTTCCGCAGGCACAGAAATAACCACTGAAGCAAAAATGAATCCCCGCAAACACGCAGTCCCAGATATAGCCTTTGAAATACTGACCGCCCAGCCGCACGACCTCCGCTCCGCCCGCTGCATTGCGGTCGGTAAACAATGCCACAATATTCTCTGCCTGAAACTGAATCAATACGGAAACGACCAGTCCAAAGCTGACCGCAATGAGAATCGCATAGCGCAGCGTCTGTATCGCCCGCTCCGGCTTTTTTGCCCCGATGTTCTGAGCACCAAGCGCAGATACGGCAGACAGCATGGAAGACGGGACGAGGAACAGGAAGCTAATAATTTTTTCCACAATTCCCACGGCAGCCGCATCATTCAGTCCACGCCGATTTGCAATAATCGTAATTACGATAAAGGCTACCTGAATGAGTCCATCCTGACAGGCAATCGGAATGCCAATCGACAGAATTTTTCCCATCACCTTTCTTTTCGGTTGAAAATCCTGTCTTCCAAGTACAATGCTTTGCTTTCTTATAATCACAGTCAGTGCGATCCCGACACTGATAGCCTGTGCAACCGTAGTGCCGAGTGCCGCCCCTGCCGGGCCAAGCCTCAGCAACCCGATGAACACATAATCCAGAACAATATTGGCAACACAGGCGACCGCGATAAAGCACATCGGACTTTTACTGTCCCCCATTCCCCGGAAGATCGAACTGATGATATTGTATGCGGTAATAAACGGAATACCGATGAAACAGATCCTAAGATATGCCACCGTACCGTCGACTGCCTCCGCCGGTGTCGACATGATGGATACGATCGGGCGCACCAGCGTCAGCAGCACGGCCATCAGCACCAGCGCTACGATCATAAACAGTGTCACGGTATTGCCGGTGCTCTGAGCCACCCGTTTTTTCTCACCTGCCCCGACCGCCTGCGCAATGCTCACCGTCGTCCCCATCGCAAGCCCTACAATCATGACCGTCAGCATATGCATAACCTGTGAACCGATCGAGACAGCCGTCGTACTCGACACTCCTTCAAACTGTCCCACAATAAACAGATCTGCCATCCCATACAGGGTCTGTAAAAAATAAGATAACAAATAAGGAAGGGAAAATATAACTACATTCTTGAAAACACTGCCTCTCGTAAGATTTCTTTCCATATTTCATCCTGCTTTCCTTTTGACTGATTTCATTATAAACTCTATATCAGTTGTAAAGTCAAGCTTTGTTTCCACTTCTTTTTTAACTTCTTTTTTAACCAAATCAATAAAACATCGGTGTCGATTTTTGCTTCGTTGAACTTCCAGACAATTTCGATTGTTTCGGTGTCATAAACAAGTACACGTTAGCTTATTGCAAAGCTCTTTCTGGTGAGCCTGAATCGAATTGTCCATTTGTCTCTCTCCTTATTGGTATTTCTCTGTGTGCTGCCGGATGAAATCAACGATCCGATTTACAAGGGAGCGTTTCTTCAAAAGCGGCAAAGGCTTCTCAATCCTATCCCGGATATTTCCTGTATCCATTGTACCAGAAAACTCATATTCCGAAATAATACAATGCCTGTTGCTTTCATAGTCTCTTCTCCTTTGAAGCGCGTTAAAGCGCGTTTTTACCGGTAGCAGTATTTGCAGGAAAAGGGGAATTACGTATGGGAAGATGGAAAAGAAAAAGGGGACACAAGGAGGAATAGCCGCCCTGGATTCAAATAATCATTGCCGTTTTTGCATAATTATGCCAATACATTGCCTGTTGCCGTGAAGAAACTATCCAAACAAGGAAAACATTGTAAGAGGAAAACAATGGAGTATAAAATTTGTAGCGGCCACCTTTGCCTGTTCACTGATAGGTAGTGCCGCAGCAATGCCGGGGATAAGCCTCTGCCGGATATAGGCAAGCAAAATGCGTGAGCCTGTCCCAGTTAACACTGCTTGCGGCTACTATTATAAAGAACAAAACAGCCATCTTCAGCACAAAAGCAACGAAGACAGCTGTTTTCGGAGTGTCATCAGTTTCCGTAGAACTCCAGGAATCGCTTCAATTCCACACGTGTGGGGGAATACAGCAGACTTTCTGCAGGACCATACTCCAGTACTTCCCCTTTTTGAAAAAACATCGCTTCATCAGCGATTCGCCTTGCCTGCTGCAGGGAGTGGGTGACCAAAATCAAAATACAATTGGTCTGGCGCACATAGGACTGAATCAAAGTTTCCGCGGCAGCGGTGGTTTCCATATCCATGGCAGCCGTTGGTTCATCGAGAATCACCACATCGTATGTTCCCATCATCAATCTTGCCATCGCCATGCGTGCCGTCTCACCGCCGGAGAGACGATCCGCCCGTTTATGTTCCAGCTCTGTCAGAGACAGTGCTTTCGCGAGGGACTCCGCTTTCTGGATATCCCTGCCGCCCAGCAGGATGTTTTTTCTGACAGACATACGAAAGGCATAGGGCTTCTGGGGAAGATAGCCAATGCTTGATTCCAAGTGGATTTTCCGGTCTGCCGGAAGGACATCTGCCAGAATCTTTGAAAATGTGGATTTTCCGCTTCCGTTTGCTCCGAGAATCGCATATATGTTTCCAGGCTGCAATTCCATTCCCGGAAAATCCAGCACTTTTTTCTGCCCATAGGTTTTGGAAAAGGCGGGAATTATCATTGGCTGAGCCTCCTTTGCAGCAGAGATATCACAACATTCACCAGCAGGGAAACCGCCAGCAGAATCATGCCCAAGGCAATGCCCAGAGAGAAATTTCCCTGATTGGTGTACTGCATAATGGCTGTGGTCATCACATTCGTTTTCCAGGCAATGGCACCGCCCACCATGGACACTGCCCCGACCTCTGCAATAGATCTGGAAAACGCCAGCAGATAGGAAGAGATGATACAGTACTGGCACTCATTGCACAGCAGCAAAAACGTCCTTCCTCTTCCCAGCCCCAAACCCCTGGCTGTTTCCCAAATCGCCGGAGACACTCCCGCCACATAAGTCTCCATTGCCCCCACAACAATGGGGGTGATCAGCGCCACCTGGGCAAGAATCATGATTTTAACCGTGAACAGCAGCTTCATGTGTCGCAGAGGGCCGACCCCGGAGAAAAGGATGTAAAACAGTAGGCCGCATACTACAGGGGGCATCCCCATAAGCGTTCGGTTCAGGATAATCAGAAGCCCTCTCCCGGGGAATTTGCTATTGCCCAGGCAGATTCCCAGCGGAACACCCAGCAGCAGTGCAAACAAAGAGCTTTTGAGGCTCATTTGCGCTGTGACTTTCAAAATGTTCAGAAGTTCTGCATCGGAAGACAGGATAAGAGAAATCGCCTTTTGAAGGGCCGTTCCCACGGTGCAGCCTCCTTTCTTTTTGTAAAATCCCGTGGGGAAATTCCCCACGGGATACAGTTTACACAGATTTTTTCAAAAAAGCAAGTTTTTGGAAACTGTACATATAGCGTCAGCCGCAGAAAATGAACCCAGAGTTTCCTCAGCTTATGATGCCATCGTTGGCAACGAAAGTCAGGAAGGTTGCCTTATCGGTCAGGATGTAAGCCTGCATCTGCTCTGCCATCACCAGACATGCGCCCATACCGGCGTTTGCAGAGGTGTACCACTGCGTGTAGGGAGCGAAGGACTCTGCCTCCTTCGTGATACCCAGAGTCTCAGGCCACAGGGACAGCTCCTTGGTGTGGGTGCCGGAACCGTCGCCACGGGAGATGAAGGGATACTCGCCCTCCGCAATGGCTGCAAACGCATCCAGAACGGAAGCTGCCTCCTTAACACCGGCAGGGTCCGCAGAAGGTCCGCACAGGACGAAATAGTTATACAGGAAGGAAATGCGCTCTGCTTCGAAGCCATCTACAGTGCGGGCGAAGCCCTCTTCAACAAAGGCTTCTTCCTGGCTCTTGGCATGGACCAGAATCAGGTCGGCATTGCCGAACTTGGCGGCAGAGATTGCCTTGCCGGTACCGGCAGACTGGACTTCCACAGTGTAGCCATAAGTGCTCTCGAAAATGGGCAGCAGATAGCCCAGCAAACCAGAGTCTTTCACAGAAGTGGTGGTGGAAAGGCGGATGACCTTTGTCTCTTCGGTAGCGGGCGCAATCTCACCTGTATAAACAGGGGCACCGTCCTTGACGTAGAACAGAGACTCACCGTACTCTTTAAAGCCATAGTTTGCGGCCAGGTCCAACGTTTCCTGGGTCAGGAACCACTGGATGAGGGCATCCGCACCGGCGGTATTCACCGCAACGTCAGCGACAGAGTTGCCGTCAGCATCCACAAAAGGCGCCTCGGGATTTACGGCGATAACGGTGTAGGTGTTGAGCATCTTGTCGTCGGCTTCCTTCAGAATGCAGGTATCCACCACAAGACCGGCCTGGGTGGGAACCTCAGCGGCGGCTTCCGTCGGGACAGCCGTTGTGGCGGGAGCCTCAGTGGGAGCCTCAGTGGAAGCCTCAGTGGAAGCCTCAGTGGAAGCATGCGCCTCAGCAGGCTTGCTTGCGCCGCAGGCAAGAAGACCAAACATCATGGCAAAAACCAGCAGCATGGACAAAGTCTTTTTCATTGTCTTACCTCCTAAATATAAAGAAGACCAGCCAGTTTCCGCAACACCAAAAGCACAGCCGAAAGCTGCGCCCGATCATGGCGTCTGGAAAGAGGCTCGTCCACCGCTTTGCAAACTTTGGAAATCAGTCAATTTCACGAAAACCGACCAATCAATTTCTGATACTATATCATATTATCATATTTGAACAAATAATACAAGCCGCCCTTTTCAGAGGCTGTGCAAAATGATACGAAATTATATGAAATGAGTAAAGCGGACATTCGCAATCCGCTTCACTACTTGCTCATGAACGCAGTCGCTTCGCGATCTGTCAGTGGGAGCTTTCAACTC
>OLSO01001265.1_pt1 | contig 20153 bp, 16 predicted proteins | sample 1672441 | NCBI WGS metagenome assembly OLSO01 (sample SAMEA3136686, study PRJEB25190) | human gut metagenome | biome: human gut; feature: human-associated habitat; material: faeces | place: Austria | collected 2013 | reverse complement strand
AGACCGTTGATCTCATAAGCGAGTTTACGCTTGCCCCAATTGTCGACGTTGTCCACCACGCCCTGGGCGTCGGTGATCGTCGTCTCGATGCGCTTCATAACGCCAGCGCGCGTCTCGTCGTCAATCGTCGGAGCAACAATAAACAGCAGTTCATACGCCTTCATCAGCTCACCTCCTTTGGACTTTACGGCTCCGGGCTGGTGAAGGCACACACCGGAGCAGGAATAGCCTTGCTATCTTAGCAGAGCTTTTCCCGCTGCGGTTGAACCTGCGTTTCTCCATCACGGTAAGCACACATTGCCTCGGTCGCTGGGGCCATGGTAAACCAAGCGAACCGTAAAAATGACGCGGAAATGTCCCGTTTCGTTCCTCGCGCCAACCGTATCAGCGTCGTATCTCCGTCCCCCCAGGGCACGACTCTGGTTGCCCCCACGGAACTAATTTCGATAGCAATCATGAACCACCCCTCAAAGGGGTGGTTTGCTCTGGGCCTATAAGGCCGAGGGGGGCCGGCAGCGTCTAAAGGCGCTGCCTCTCACTTCGTTCAAGCCGTACCGCCCTTGTCTCTCGCGGGCCGCACAAAGCGGCCCTCGTACTACCGGGCAGCCCCTAAAGGGGCTCCCCTACTTCCTCTTGAACGGGTCCTCGTACTCCTTGACGCTCAACTTGTCCAGCGCGATGTCGTGGGCCTCCTGCTCCCTGATGTACTTCGCTATCGTCGCCTCGTTCAGGCCGACGGTCGACACGTAGTAGCCCTCGGACCAGAAGTGCCTGTTGCCGAACTTGTACTTGAGGTTGGCGTGCTTGTCGAACATCATGAGCGCGCTCTTGCCCTTGAGGTAGCCCATGAAGCTGGACACGCTGATCTTGGGAGGTATGCTGACCAGCATGTGGACGTGGTCGGGCATCAGGTGCCCCTCGATTATCTCCACCCCCTTGTACCTGCACAGGTTGCGGAATATCTCGCCCAGCGAATCCCTGTATTGGCTGTATATCAGTTTGCGCCTATACTTCGGTGTGAACACGATGTGGTACTTGCACATCCACTTCGTGTGCGACAGGCTGTGTGCCTTGTTTGCCAAAACGGCCGCCTTTCCGGGCTGATACGACTTGAACACCCGTATCGTATCCCGACTGGCGGCGTTTTGACGCAAGGGCGGAGCCTTCGACGCGCACCCGCATAGCGGGTGTTTTTTTGCCCGCCGCGCTTCGCGCGCCGTGCAGGCTCACGAGCCTGAATAAAAAGGCGGAGCCGAAGCTCCGCCGTTCACATCATGGCGCCCCCGAGAGGACTCGAACCTCCGACGCACGGTTTAGGAAACCGACGCTCTATCCGCTGAGCTACGGGGGCGGATATCTGGATTTCGTCGCTAGATATGCTTGAGTACTTCCATGACAAAATCGCTGTTCAAGGCTAACATGTCGTTGTCGATGTTTTCAATGACATCGTCCTCTTCGGCGAAGAATGCCGGTTTTCTGCCATCCATGCCCGCCAAATGCAGGGCCTGCTGGCCGTGCTTCAAGGCGTAGGCCGATGCGCTGTTGCGCCATTCCATCGTAGCCTCGGGCACTTTCAGCCCGGTGGCCTGACCGGCCTTGCGAACCAAGCGCTTCATGCGGCTCGAGGCCTTCTTGGGAACATAGGTGCCCTCTTTGTCAATCAGCGTCAGCTCACCGGCACCCAACGCCTCCAGCTCCACAATAAGCGCGCCCTTGAGCTCGACCTCATGAGCAGCCATAAACGCTTTCATGCCGCCATTGCCGGCAAGTTCGGAACCGAGCGCCACAAACCACACTTCCATATCGATGCGGTCGCTGTGGAATTGCTCGATCTGCTCGATTTCCGGCGTCGGCTCGAAGACGAAATCGGCGGGCAGTCCTTCACCGAACACACTGGACGGATCGGCGGCACTGGTCTGGTTTTCTTCGCCTTCAGACTCATCGTCAAATTGATCGCGAGAGAACGCCCCACCCTCGAAATGACGGCCGCGACGATGCGAAGAGCGCGGTGCATCAAAGCCGTCCTCGGCAAAATCGTCATCAAACTCGGGAGAAAACGCTGTCGTTGCGTCGGCGTCCAAATACTCCTCGTCGTAAGCCTGGATATCGCCTTCTTCGCGGAAACTCTCCCAACCGCCGCGCGCTGCTCCTACTTCACGGGCATCGAAGCTCTCCTCAACATCGAGCCATTCCTGCGGGCTGGATGCTTCCTCACGCTTCTTGCGGCGGAATTTGCCGAAGATACCGCCGAAACGGCTCTTGGGCATCTCCACATAACCGGGACCAGCCATCGCTCCCGTCTCGGTGATCTGCTCCACATAAGCAGAGTCATCGACGTCTTCGATATATATATCGTTCTCGGAGGCATTCTCCAAAAGCTCATCGCCGATAGGCGCGGCCGCTCCCGTCGCCCCCATAGAAGAAAACGTGCCCGCAAGACTAATGCTGCCGGAAAGCGCTGGATCAGTCGTCGTTGTCGTTCTTCCCAAAGACGGCAGCGCGTCGAGCAGCGCCGCTTCCCGCGTACCTGAAACGGCCGACGGCGGCTCGGGCGTCGTCACCGAGGGGATGACGGCGCTCAAGTCATGCACGCGACCATCATGCTCGGGGCGATCTTCTGAAAGAGGAGCGGCTTGCTGGCAATCATCCATAGAGATGCGCGGGAGCTCTTGGGAGATGCCGATATTGGGCAGCGTAATAGCGCGCCGGCGGCGGGGGGCAGCGGCTGGAGCCGAAGCCGGAGTCTCAGCCACTTCTCCCACCGAGGGCACCACCACGCGCTGCCCGCCCGCAGGCGCAGCAGGAGCATCAGACGTCGAAAGATCAATGGGAGGAACCGCCACGGTGGCGCCCGTCAACGGACGCTGGCCGTCTCGCACCGTCACATCGGGGTCATCCGTCGGCTGGGGCACAACAGGCGCAGCCGGTACAGCAGACACGACAGGCTTCGAGGCAGGCGTCCCCGTTTCCGAAGAGGCCGGCTCGGATGCGATGGCGGGAATGTCGGCCAGCATCGCGGAGACCGTGTTGTTAGAAGGAGACGGCAATTGATCGGCCTCAACCGCCGGCACTTCAATGGCTGGCAATACGGGGGCCAACGAGGGCGATGCCTCTTCATTAACGGCCGATGCGGAAGGCGGAGCAGAAATTTCCTCGGAGCTCTCGTCCGCAACCACGCTGTCCATAATCTCGGTGGGTGTTGCGCCAGCTGCTGCCGAAGCTGCCTGCACCGAAGCGCGCATAACACGCATACGCTCGGAAAGCTCGTCGAGGTTGCGGCGCTCATGCTCCTCGCGCGCGTTAATTTCTTCCTCGGCCCGTTCCAAAGCCGTGGCGTACCGCGACCGCTGCACGGGCTTTTCCTTAGCAGGCTTCTTGGCTTGCTCCTGGCCCTTTTTGAACCATTCAGGTACTTGATGCTCAACAGGCGCCGCGTAGGCGGGAGCAGCAACAGGGACGACGACCGCGGCAGAGGATGGAGTTAGGCTCTCTTCCGGAGAAACCTCCACGGCGCCGTTAGCCTCTCCCTTCGCCGGAGATTCATCCTCTGTTGCCACCTCAGTAGGCGTTGCAGACACCGGTTTCCCTGACAACGCCGCTACGGCAGCTTTGGCGGCCGCCAGGCGCTCGGCAGCTGACTCCATGGAGGTTCCCAAATCCTCGGAAGTATTCCCCGTATGGTAGACAATCTCCGCCCCCTCAGGAACAAGTCCCGCCGACACGGCGGCCGCCTCGCCATGAACCGTTGGCTCGGGGGCATCGGGGAGATCCCGAGCGGCGGCCACGCGAGAGGCGACTTCCAAAAGCACCGCCACTCCTGCAGCGTTGCAGTTTGCGCCCTCGTTGTAGTTCGCGAACTTCTCAAGCAGAAACGACGCAACCGGCAAAACCGCTACCACCATGGCAACAGCCAGAAGGACGTTGAACACCACGAGCACGCTACCGTCGGGTGCGAGCACCATGCGAATCGCCAAAAGCAGCGGCATGACCACCAGCATCGCCAGCTCAACCCAATAAAGGATGGGGAGCACCGCCGGCATCGCACCGTTCAAATCGCGTCGCACCTTACCGCTGTCGTAGTTCGCCACCACGATCACCTTGCGTCTCCGGCTCGCTCGCGTCGGCGATTTCGCAGGCAGGTAGCGCGCGACGACGTTCTGGCTCACCCCGCGGTTCAAAAGCCGCGAAAGCACCGGCTTATCGAACACCTCAGCGGCTGCCAACGCAGCGCAGATGAGGGACACCACGATGGCAGGAACAGCCAGCGCCCCCACAATCGTCGCCACCAGCGTCACCAACACAGCTACACCACTGCACAGCGTTCGAGGAAGTGAGCTGTCGGGATTGCACTGGAAGTCTTCCATAGCAGTCGTCAGACCGGCCTCGGCGGAAAACTGCTCGCTTATGTAGAGAGCCGCACGCTGTTCTTCCTCAGTACCCGCCGGCCGGGGGCCGATCTCCTGAGACAGATATGCGACATGTTCGTTCAATTCGGCCATGTACGTTGCCTTTCCTCGGTGAAGAGGGTTCTATGGACATAATTATCGTAAGTATACGCCATTACGAGGCCGTTCCGAGATATTCACGAAGAAAGGCATCAGCATTTCCTGCTTTTAGGCGCTCGGCCTCATAGGCGCCTTGGTCGGCCTCAATCTCTTTGTAGAATCGAAGAGCAACGATTTGCTCTGGGTCATCTTCCCCGAGTTCTTGGGCCAAGGCGGCCGCTTCCTCCTCCAACGCGTTATAGCGGCTGTTCTGAGCCTCGAGCTCTTCCTTGTTGCGGGAAAGATAGGCCTCGTCGGCAGCAAGGGCTGCCTGCTGCGATTCTATTCTTTTAGCCACGTAGGCTTTAAAGGCTGCCAAATCAAGACTGAGATAGGCCGCTTCGGCTTGAGAGAAATCCTGCTGAGCCTCTTCCAAAAACGCCAGGGCCTCGTTGCCCTTAGCCTGCGAGGCAAGAATGTTCTCCTTGCTCATCTCTTCAGCCAACGCCGTGGCTTCACGAATAGCCGCATCGGCGTTTATCACGGCATTCCACCCCGATCGGGCTTTGAGAAACGCCTCTGTCGCCATCATCGACTCCTCGATGATACTGACCCCCGCATCCAGCATATTAAGGCGCGAGCGAGCGGCCGTCACCACCTGAGAGGCCGCCTCCTTATCGTCATTGTCGCTCAGCGACGACTGCAGCGTCTCCATGGATGCGATAGAGTCCTCTAACTGGGCTCTCATCGGGGCGATCTCCGCGACAACGGCACGATACCCCTCGTTCAGCGCTTCTGCGGAAGGCGCGGCGTCTCCCGTCGCCGAGGGGGAAAGGCGCTTGGCATCATACTGTTCAATAACCAGTTCGTCGAAGGGAAGAAGGGATTCATCGCAGCTCTTGATCATGTCAACCTGATCATTCAGGGTATCAAGCAGAGACTTCTGCTGCTCCCTCATCGACATAAGAGCTTGGCCGCCCACCAGCGTGATGACCAAAAGGGCGCACACCACCACGAACACGGGCACGATGCCCCTCATTTTTCGATCAACAGCGGAAGAAGAGGCTGATGGGGATGCGGGAGCTTCGCCAGACAAGACGATGGACTGCCCTTTGACCGGTGTTGGCCGAGGCTTCTTTCCCTTCCCCAATGTGAAAAGAGAAGGGCCGCCCGAGCCTCCCTCGCGCCGATCGCGCTCCTCGGCATCGCGAGCCTCACGGGCGGCATCGAGCACGCTGAAGGAAATCTCGTTGGAAGACCCCCGCGTGCGCCGCTTTATGTGCATCGGATGATGCGCCCTCTTCGCTACCATAACCAGAATGCTCCCCTAGCGGCGCGCTGCTATCTCGTCGACGATCTGAGCCGCCGATAGGAATCGGATATTCTGGCTGGGAAGTGATCTCAGGAACGTCTTGCCGTAGCCCTTCGTAATAAGACGCTTGTCCGCAAGGATCAGAATGCCCCGGTCATCAGCTTTGCGAATAAGACGGCCTGCTGCCTGCTTCGTTTCCAACACCGCCGCTGGCAGGACATAGCGCCGCCAGGCGGCATCGTCACGAGCGGCCCGTTCGCAAGAAAGGGGATCCGTCGGCTTCGAGAAGGGCAATTTCGGTATCACGACGCCCTTCAGCGTGGCGCCCGGCGCGTCGAACCCTTCCCAGAAGCTCTTCAGAGCGAAAAGGGACAAATGCTCGTCGGCGAGGAAGTCATCGCGCAGGCCCTTCACCGACACACCCCACTTCTGGCACACGACGCGCAAATCGTCTCCCTTCAGAGCCGGCTGCACCTCTTCGAAGCACTTCTCCATTTCGCGGCGATTCGTGAACAGGGTGAGCATCGACCCGTTCTGGGCACGGTGAGCGTCGATGAGCAGGCGCTGCAGAGCACCGAGATAACTCGGATCATTGGGTTCGGGCATATCGTTGACAACATAGACAACCATCTGATTGTCGAAGTCGTAGCTTGAGGCAAGCAGCAGCTCGTCGGCAACGGAAAACTCGCTCTCGTTCAGCCCCATGGCCTGGGAGAAGCTGTTGAAGCTGCCGTCAACGGTCAGCGTGGCCGACGCGTAGACCACCGAATGGGTCCGCGCATACAAGGTCTCGTTCAGCGTCTCCCCCACCGATACGAGCAAGGCCTCCAGCTTGTTCTGCGGACGATCGGTCTTGCGACTTAAGCTCGCCGCATACACATAGCGCTCGGGACATTGCGTGCAGATGACCTCGACGTTCTGAATGATCTCCTTCATCTCCATCGCAATGGAGGCAATTTCGCGCTGAATGACGGCGGCCCCTTCGATATCTTCCAAATAACCCACGAGTTCCTGGCAAACCGTCACCATCTTCTCGGCACGCTCGGCCATGGCGCGGCCAAGACGGGCAATGTTCTGGAAGAGGGAGCCGTGGCGAATCTCGTCATTCAGCCAAAGATCCACCGTCTCGTAGCCCTTCGAGCGCTTATTGGTGTCATAGAAGAACAAGTCGGGCAGTGCCTTGCAGAACGCTTGGGCCGCTTCGCCGAATTCGGCTCCCGCGCGGCGCGCCTTTCCCGTGAGCCCATAGAACAGCGTCGTCGAGGATTCATTGCCCGGCATAACAACGGTGCGCTCCGCCCGCACGAAGACATTGCGCCGAGATTCCTCGGAAGCTACGCGGCGCGCGAGGGAGAGAATGTCCTCCTCTGCCAGTTCAAGGGAAAATGCCCGGCGAGCCTCGCTTTCGGCGCTGTGGGCCTCATCCACCACCCAATAGCGGATGGGCGGGAGCAAGCCTCCGTCAGCGGCAAGATCGCAGAATAGGAGACTGTGATTGGTAACGACGATATTGGCGGCCTCGGCCTTGCGGCGCGAACCGTGAACGAAGCAGGACGTGCCGAAGAATGGGCATTTACGGCGCAGGCAATCGTGGCTCGTGGTGGTGATCATCCAGCGCGGCAGCGTGCGGTAGTCGATCTTCAGGCCGTCGATGTCGTCGTAGGCCGTCTGCTCAATAAAGGAAAGCAAGGCGGCAAGGGCCGGAGCCTGAGGTTTTTGCTCCTTGCCCACGGTGCGCATGCCGGGGCCTTCCACGACGAGGCGCTCCACCTTGTGCAGACAGGGATAATGGGAGAACCCCTTGAGAGCAGCATAGGTGAGGTCGGCACCGAGCTCCTCCGAAAGAGCGGGAAGCTCATGATAGACCAGTTGGTCGAGGAGAGCGTTCTTCTTAGTAGCTACGCCGACATTAATACCGTTATCTCGGGCAATGATGGCCGCCGGCAAAAGATAGGCCATGGATTTACCCACGCCTGTTCCTGCCTCCACCATAAGATTGCGCGATCGGGCAAACGCGTTGCGCACCGCCTCGGCCATAGCCACTTGCTCGCCGCGCTGCTCGTACTCTTCGTACAGGGAGCCTACTACGCCCTCGGCGGTGAACGCTTGGGCCACAGCATCGGCCGTGGGGAGCAAGAAGGATCGCCCTGGATCGGCGGCGATTTCATCGGCATCCACGAGCGGTCTTAGATCGGCTTTCCCCACCCGTTCTCGGCGCAGGGTGCGCAGTGAGAACGGAAGGGGTTTCTCCTCGCTCGTCTCAGCCGCACGCTCGGCAAAATACTTGAACACCACAACCGTCGGCCAATCGTTCGGTTCCGCCATAGAGGCGATTTCCCGCAGCAACATAGTCGGCATGGTCTCCACAGCAGCAAGCAAAATACGCAGGAGGGCACAGGTCGCCGCCACATCTTCATCGGCCCGATGCGTTGACCGAGGAGCACCGAAAGCCTTCACGAGATCGATGAGTCGATGGGATTTCATGCGGGGCAGCGCGATGCGGGACAAATCAAGGGAATCGATCCAAGTGTTCTCGAGCAGCGGATAGCCCGTCGGATGCTTCGTCGTGAAATTGCGGTCGAACTCGGCATTATGGGCCACGACGACGGCATCTCCTATGAAAGCGGCCAGATCGGCTAGGGCCTCGGACGCCGAGGGAGCGTCGGCCACATCCTCATCGTGTATATCGGTGAGATGGGCAACATCCTCAGGAATGGGCTTTCCCGGGTTCACGAAGGTAACGAACCAGTCGACAATTTCGCCGTTTTCCACCCGTGCCGCTGCAACCTGCGTCAACTCATCATGGACGAGAGAGAATCCCGTTGTCTCCGTATCCAAAACAACGACATTATTATCGAACCGGCCGAAATCGCTCCTTTGGGCCCGTTCAGGCAGCGACTCGTAACGCGCGATAATCTCCGGCGGCGTTCCGTCGCTGATGAAGTTCTTCAGCTGTCCTTCAAGGGGGGTGGTGTCACGTGACATAGCGCAGCCTATCTTTCGCGGCGCCCTTGGTGGTGAAAAAAAGGAACCTCGGCCTAGCGAGTGTTCCCTGATTCATCGGGCTCGGTTATGGTGTTCTCGACAACTCACGGTATTGTATCAGCCAGGGCGGAGAGAATATTCATGGAACGGTATTTCGGTACATATCAAACATTTCGAACGGTCTCAAAGAAAGATGCGGCGGTGCTCATGGGTTCCAACACCCTCGTGGGAGACCGATACCGCATCAATCTCACTATGGACGAGGGCGTCCATCGCGCATGGCTTATCAACAAGTTCAACGAAACTATCGGTTACTTCGACGACAGCTTCTCACGCGAACTGAGCCTTTTGGCAGCGGAAGGTCTGGAACTCGTGGGAATTCTCTCCTTTGTCGCCTTCACGGAAACACCTGAGCCAGGTGAATATTGGGGACAGGCCGCAGTTATCGGGTACAGCCCCCATTACGCAGAAGAATTCAACCAGTTCATCGATGGCATCTGCGGGCTTATCGGCAAGGGCATTCGCCCGAAGCTGGCGTTGAAGGGGTCGGCCGTCGACGAGATCATCAACTCGAACGGCACGTGGCTTCCGAGCGAGCGCGAGCCTCTCCCCGAGAAACAACGCGGCATGGCGCTACTTAAAACGCGCCGAGGGTTCATCGACGGCCTCGTGGAGGCTGGACGCACGGGCAATAAAGGCTGTTACATTCTCAGCTGGGCCTTTCTTCTTGCCCTCGTTGCCGCCATCATCATCGGCCTGAAGTCTTGCGGAGTGTTCTAAAACGAGAACACTTGTTTTAGTTATCTAACCGGTAACCGTAAGGGGCGACCTTGGTCGCCCCTCGGCCGCAAGCGCTTACTCTCCCTCTTCGAAGGCATATTCAATGAGCTTCGTGCACAACTCAGGGAAACTGATGCCTGCCGCGCGGGCCGCATCGGGAAGAAGCGAGGTCGCCGTCATGCCAGGAATGGTATTGGTCTCCAGAATCCACGGGATGCCATTCTCGTCGAGAATGAAATCGGAACGCGACACGCCACTGCACTGCAATGCCTTATGGGCGCCGACAGCGGCGTCCATTACTTGCTTGGTTTTCTCCTCATCGAGAGGTGCCGGGCATATATGCTGCGAACCACCGGGGGCATATTTCGATTCGAAATCATAAAAATCAGCTTTAGGAACAATCTCGATGACAGGTAAAGCGAAAGGATCTCTGTTTCCTAACACGGCAACCGTAAGCTCGGTACCTTGAATATACTTCTCAACGACAACAAGCTCGTCGATTTCGAACACACGCTCGATGGCATCAGCGATAGCTTCTTCGCCTTCCACGATGTAAATACCCAAAGCGCTGCCTTCGGTAGCCGGTTTCACGACACAGGTTCCGCCCATAGCCAATGCAAGCTCTTGAACGGAATACCCCTCTCCCTTCTTGATGTATTGATAGGGAGCAGTAGGAATGCCTTCGCGCTGGTAAAAGAGCTTGGATTGGGCCTTATTCATCGCCGTCGCGCTTGACCACACACCAGGTCCCGTATAGGGAAGGCCGATCGTTTCCAGAAAGCCCTGGAGCACGCCATCCTCGCCACCTTTTCCATGAAGACAGAGAAAGGCAACGTCGAAGGGCTCCTCAATGAGCGTTTTCAGATGGTCCTTCTTCGCCGGATCCAACTCCTGAACAATAAACCCCGCTTCACGAAGCGCCTCCCCGGCACCTTTGCCCGATGCAAGGGAAATTTCGCGTTCCCCACTGGTTCCTCCAGCTAAGAGGGCGACGCGACATTTTGCGGGTTCAACTACTGTTGCCATGGAGCATTCCTTCCAGACGATAAATCTCTGGAGGCAGTATATCAGAGCAACGCCACCGTCTATAATGAACCTATGAATAACGAACTGATAAAGCTTACAGAAGCCGAACTCGAGGATCTTGTCACCTCGTGGGGATATCCTCGCTTTCGCGCAAAACAGATTCACGAGTGGGTTCACCGCCATCATGCGGCTTCTTTCGATACCATGTCCAATCTTCCGAAAGACCTCAGGACGAAACTTTCTGAGTTCTTTCCGTTGGAGACGGTAAAAATTTTCGACCGACAAATTTCCTTAGATGGGACACGCAAATATGTTGTGACTCTGGCCGACGGCTCATTAGTTGAGACGGTGGGCATGCCCGTCTACCATCGAGACGGCTCTCTCGATCGGCTATCAGTATGCGTTTCCTCACAAGTAGGATGTCCTATGGCCTGCCAGTTCTGTGCAACTGGCCGCGAAGGCCTTACACGGAATCTCACGGCTGCAGAAATCATCGCTCAAGTGGCTCTCGTCCAAGAGGATTTCCAAGAACGGGTAAGCAATGTCGTTGTTATGGGTCAAGGGGAACCTTTCCTTAACTACGATGAAGTTCTTGCCGCTTTGCGCATTCTAAACAGCCGGGACGATTTCAATATAGGAGCGAGACATATCACGCTCTCTACCTGCGGCATTATAGATGGGATCGATCGTCTCTCCCAAGAGCCAGAGCAATTCACGCTCGCCGTGTCTCTTCATTCGGCTTTACAGAAGAAGCGTGATCGGCTTATGCCGAAAGTGGCAAAGCAACCTCTTTCGGATCTAAAAAAGGCTGTGGAGAGATACACCCAGTCTACCAACCGTCGTGTCTCCTTCGAGTATCTTCTCATCAAGGATATCAACGATTCAGAAGAAGATCTTCGAGCACTTCTCGACTTCTGTGATGGGCTACTCTGCCATGTCAACCTTCTTCCGGTGAACACCGTAGAAGGATCCCCTCTGCAAGCTGCCTCGCCAGCAACTGCAAAACATTGGGTCGAGACGCTGATCCATTATGGTGTGGAAACAAGTTTCAGAAAATCCCGCGGAGCTGATATCGATGGAGCATGTGGTCAGTTAAAAAACAAGTTAGCGCAAGGTTCTCTTCGTTAATTCGTCTTTCTCTTCTCTTGTTTCACGTGAAACAAAGATAACTAATGGCATGTTATGTAAAGCATTTTCTCTTACCTCATACTAGGGTCTACAACGACTTCTTTTAACAAAAGAAAAGAGTCTGTTTCACGTGAAACAGACTCTTTTCTTAGTCATTAAATGCTATCGAAAGTTACTCACCAACAAGCTCACTGAAGAGTCGCCGCAAATCTTCCTCATCTTTGAATTCAATCTCGATTTTGTTCTTCCCTTTAGACGATTTCACACGCACGTTAGTCTTCAGTGTCTCGCGTAAGGTCTTCGCCACAGACTTGTAAACCGCAGGCATCGGCTCACGAGGAGTCGAGGCAGAGCCGTCCTTTTTACCTGACATAAGGCGAGCAAGATTCTCTGCTTCGCGTACGTTCAAACCGTTATCAATAATCTTCTGAGTCAAGGAAAGACGACCTTCAGCTGTGGGCACTGAAAGAATGGCCCGTGCATGGCCCGCCGTGATCTTTTCCTCAAACAGAAGCTGCTGAGCCTCTTCAGGAAGATCGAGAAGTCGAAGTGCATTGGCGACAGTCGAACGACCTTTGGAAACTGCTTGTGCCACTTCCGCCTGAGTCATCGAGCGTCGCTCCATCAACCGACGGTATCCGTACGCCTCTTCTATCGGGTTCAAATCAGAGCGCTGGATATTTTCAATTAACGCAAGCTCAAGGGCTTGGTCGTCATCAACCTCTTTTACACGAACGGGAACCTTCTTAAGACCAGCAGCCTTAGAGGCTTGCCAACGGCGCTCACCGGCAATGATCTGATAGGTACCATCGGCCATTTGCCTTACAAGAATAGGTTGGAGCAGACCATCCTTTTCAATAGAAGCAGCGAGTTCTTCTATTTCCTCTTTTTTAAATTGGGTTCTCGGCTGATCAGGATTAGGGGCGATTCTATCAATCTCCACCTCATCAGTTCCCCGTGCAGGAACCTCCTCAGTCCTCGATTCCTCAATGATGGCTTCTCGCACAATGGGTTCAGAGACCTTAACTGGTTCTTCCTCTATCTCAACCATCGTCCGTACGGGCCGTGTGGAAACAGGGGCCTCTCGCGCCGCCTCTTCATCTACTTCAATTGTCACTCTCTGGCGCTCGGGCGCAGGGGAAACAGGGGCAGGTGATTCATAGGAACCGGGGAGGAGGGAACCCAGACCTCGACCGAGTCCTCCACGACGTTCGGGCTTAGCCACGTGCAATCACTTCCTTCGCTAATTCAATATAGGAAAGAGCGCCTCTTCCCTTGGGATCGTATTGGGTAATCGGCTGCCCAAAACTCGGAGCTTCCGACAATTTAACCGTGCGAGGAATAGGCGTGGCGAACACCAGGCGCCCAAAATACTCACGCACTTCATCGACAACCTGCTTCGAGAGCGTCGTACGGCTATCGTACATAGTAAGAAGAATGCCGTAGATATCCAGAGTAGGATTAAGGCGAGATTTGACACGCTTCATTGATTCGAGAAGTTTTGTCACACCCTCCAAGGCATAGAACTCGCATTGGATAGGAATAAGCAATTTATCAGCCGCCACCAGAGCATTAACTGTTAAAAGACCCAAAGAAGGCGGGCAGTCGATGAGAATGAAATCATATTTGCCCCGCATGCTACCCACAGCATCCTTAAGGCGATTCTCTCGCGCCATTTCCGAGACCAGCTCGACTTCCGCCCCCGCAAGATTAATCGTAGCCGGAGCAATGTCTAATCCCTCGGCGATATCAGGAATAATTACCTCTTCAAGAGGAACATCGTTAAGGAGAACATCGTAGATGCACTGCTGTATAAGACTCTTCTCAACGCCTAGGCCACTGGAGCAATTTCCCTGAGGATCAAGATCGACAAGAAGCACCTGTTTGCCCATCTCTCCCAGTGCAGCCCCAAGGTTGATCGCTGTTGTCGACTTCCCTACGCCACCTTTTTGGTTAATGATGGCAATAATCTTCGTCTGTCCGACAACATGACGCACCGGCGCTTTGTCTTTATAGCTCTTCAAAGGTTCTCGAGGAATCACAGGAGCTGCGTAATCCTCAACCTCCCTGACAACCACTTCAATATTTTCAGGATCGTCAACGAGTTCCTCTTCAGCGGCTACCACTTCTTGTTCCTGAGTCTGAGGTTGATCAACCTCTTCGACAGTCCGGGCTTGTTTTGTGTCTCGTTTAAGACCATCAAAGAATCCCACAGGAACCTCCTTCCTTGATTGGAGCACAGTATATCATCGCCTCAAGCTGGTTCAGGCGATGTTCGACAGAAGGATTCAAATTGATCGTGTTTCACGTGAAACACGATCACATACTACATTCAGTTACGGGGACGCAGTGGCTGTTTCTGAGCCAAGCCAATTCTTCGAGGAAGCTTGATGCGTGACTTGCCGACTTTCTCAAACACTACAATGGTTCTCATGGTCTCTCCATCGCTCAAGCAAATCTCACGCTGAGAGATCATTCTCATACCCACAAGGTCTTGCACAGCAAGAGCTTCATCAAGTTCTTCCGATGATAGCTGGGCTTTATAACAGACTAACCGACCGCCCTTTTTCAAAAGGGGCGAAGCAAGCTCTATAAGAGAAACTAGTTTAGACAGAGCTCGAGCTGTGAGGACGGCGAATTTCTCCTTGTACTCCAGAGGAAGATCCTCGATGCGTTCGCTCGATGTAGAAATTTGCTCACTCAACGAAAGATCATCAAGGACAGATTGGACGATGGCCATTTTCTTCTTCACCGAATCAACGAGAAGGGTCGTTCTTCCTGTCGCAAGCGCAAGAGGGACGCCGGGGAACCCCCCTCCTGAGCCAAGGTCTCCATAGAGACCGTCAGGAGCTTCATTGACCTCCGGCAAACCTACCAGCGAATCCTCTATATGAAGGAGACGCGCCTGTTCCCCATCAGTAATGCGAGTAAGATTCGTAACTTTGTTTGCTTCAAGGATTGAAGCAAGATAGCACTGCATCAAGCTCATCGTCTGATCATCTGCCATCTCAACTCCTTTCCATAGGCGAACGTGTCCATAATAAAGGAAATGGGACGTGCTTTGCGCGTCCCATCAGCACATTGAAAGTATTAGAACAGTTTTTACAGAGGAACCACGACCACATGGCGGGAAGGACCCTCCCCCTCAGAAACGGTCTCGACTCGATCATCGTCTCTCAAAGCAATGTGGATAATCCGACGCTCGTAGGGGGTCATCGGGCGCAATCCAACTTTACGGTGCTGAGAAGCAGCTCGATTAGCGGAGCTGTGCGCAATCGACTCGAGCTTTTGGCGCTGGCGGTTCTTGTAGCCCTCAACATCGACAATAACTGGATAACGGAAACCGATAGTGCGTACCGTTATCATCGACACAATGAATTGCAGCGCATCAAGAGTTTTTCCATGACGACCAATAAGGACAGCCATATCTTTGCCGCTGATATCAAGAATCAGTTCGCCCTCGTCACCCTCGTACTCATCAATAGTCACTTCGCCGACATTGAAATACTGGAGAATATCTTGGAGCGCCGCGATAGCAGTGTCGGCAATGGTATCGAGCATCTCGTCCGTCACGATAAGCTCGTCCTCTTCAACAACCTCTTCGGTATTAATGGGATCCGCAGAAGACTGAGATTCTTCCACCACCTCGTCTTCTACCTCTTCAATCATGTCCTCGAACTCTTCAGTCATTACAGGCTCCTAACCTTAAACACCGCGGTTGAAATGATGCCACGGAACGTACAAAGGGAGTGTTTCATGTGAAACACTCCCTAAAATCAGTAAGGTCTAGCGCTTTTTCTTAGGACGCTTCTTCTTCTCTTTGCGCGTGACGTTAACCTCGATCGGCTTGACGACGAGAGCTTCTTCCTCCTCTTTACGCCGATCGGCAGCACGGCAGCGCGCAAGCGTCAACTGGTTCTGCCCGATACCGATAAGGGAGGATGCGCCCCAGAACAGCAACACACCCGCCGGTGAACCCCAGGAAATCCAAAGCATCATAAGAGACATGATCGCGCCCATCATGAGCGTCTGATTTTTCTGCTGGGTGTTTTCAGTTTTCAACTGCTGAAGAACCATCGGAAGGAAGGTAGCACCAGCAAAGATAATCATGAGAATGAGATAGGGAACAAATGTTCCGAATCCCTCGCCGAAAGCCTGGGAGGGCGTCGTGACGAGATTCGGAACCAAGTTGTAGAACGAGTACGTGCCCTCGCCAATACGATCGCCCATCTCGCGAAGCACCTGGAACAGAGCAATAAAGATCGGCATCTGGAGCAGCATCGGAAGACAACCAGCGAGCGGGTTGAACTTCATCTCCGCGTATATCTTCTGCATCTCCTGGGATTGACGCGTGGGATCATCGGGGAAACGATCTTTCAGGGCCTGAATCTTCGGCTGCACCTTCTGCATAGCATAATTGGACTTCGCTTGCTTATGCATGAGGGGCGCGACAATGATACGAAAGATAATCGTGACGATGATGATCGCCAGTCCCCAGTCGTGGCAGAAGTTATAGAAGAACTGGATGATGTCGAAGATCCAGTCTTTAAAGATATCCCACATAGCTTACCTTTCCAAATGCACCAGCGACTCAGGGAACGGGATCGTACCCACACGGACCGCCAGGGCGGCATCGCAGTATTCTCTTTGCAGTGAGCACGAACCCTTTGCAAAACCCATATCGCTTGAACGCGGTGAGTCCGTACTCGGAACATGTGGGAATGAAGCGGCAAGAAGGGGGGAGAAGGGGTGAAAGAGCCATTCGGTAAAACATAATAAGACCGATAGCGACCAGAGTCGGAATCCTCTTAATGCGTACGAGTAGCTTCTTCAACGGTGTTCTTCCCTTCGCCTTGGGCAAGGCGCTCAGCGACATTTCCGCATGCTTTCAGCACTTTACTATAAGAAGCCCGAGTGAGGCCTGATTTTGCCAGAAATATCACGTCAAAGCCGGCCCACGGCCCACCCATTTCCATGCAGAGTGCTCGCAAGCGGCGCTTGGCGCGGTTTCTCCAAACGGCATTCCCCAACTTCTTCCCCGCAATAAAAGCGACACGACCGGAATGGCCGTGTCGCTCATAATTGCTCTGCTTGTCGTCCTGGACGCCTACAATAACCGTAAAGTATGGCGTATGAAGACGATGCCCCGTAGAGAAGAGCTGGGAGATTTCAGTGCTGGATTTAATAGTCTGCACCTAAAGATCTCCTAGACGGTGAGACGCTTGCGCCCCTTAGCACGACGGGAAGCGAGAACAGCGCGACCACCCTTGGTAGCCATACGGGCACGGAAGCCATGGCACTTGGCGCGCTTGCGTTTGTTCGGTTGATAGGTGCGTTTCATTGTTTCTTTCCCTTTCATGGTTTAAAGAGTAGCTTTTGAATTATACAACGCAAAAAAGTACTGTCAACGGGGCGAACAGAAGAATAAGGAAGATGGCTGCGAAGGGAGTTGCGATAGGGAGGTGGAACCATGAAGTACAGGTAACGGCTGTGCAGAACTAAAAAGTAGTTCCCATTGAAGAGGGATTCTAAAAATAGAATTCAAATAGTAGTCTCAATAAGACGAGTGGATTAGTCGATAACTGGCATAGCCGCAGGTGGGGAGCTTGCTAACGTACTTACTGCTTGGTGAGTTGTCAAGCGCGCTTGTGAACCATGCGCTGGCGGCCATCCTCTGCTCTCTCCCGTTGTCGTTGAAAAGTTGCCCTGTTATGCGCAGGTTTTCCCTTCTTATCAAGAGTTTGTGAACAAACTAGTCCAGCTCGCAGATGATCTTCTGCAGCACCTCAATCTCTTCCTGGGTATCACGATCGGTCTTCAAACGCTCTTCGATACTTGTTGCCGAATGGATGGCGGTCGAATGGTCGCGATTGAATTTCTTGCCGATATCGCCGTAGGGGAGGTCGAGCAGTTGTCGGCACAGGTAGATGGCGATCTGTCGCGGTCTCACAATGGATTGGGATCGCTTGGGGCCTACCATGTCGCTATGGCTCACTTTGAAGAAGTTCTCCACTTCGCGCTGGATGTCCTCCACGGTCAAGCTTCGTGACATGCCGCCGGTGAAATGATTGGCTAGAAGCTCGCGCACTTCATCGATGGAGATATCGCTGCGATCGCAGTAGATCATGCGGTAGATGACGGTATTCACGGCGCCCTTGAGCTCGCGGATGTTGGACCCGGAGTTCTCGGCGATGTACATTTGAATGTCGTCGGAGAGGGTGAAGTTTCCCAGGCCCTCGCTGCGGCTGAACTCGTCGGTGAAGGATTTGACGATGCCGAGTTTGGTTTCCACTTCCGGCGGCTGGATATCGATGGTGCCGCCGCTGTAGAAGCGAGATTTCAGACGTTCGTCGAATTGGATGTTCTTGGGAGCGCGGTCGGCGGAGAGCACCACCTGCTTGCCCTGGCTGGTCAGCGTGTTGAACAGCTGGAAAAGCATGTTCATGGATTCCTTCTTGCCCTGAAGGTGCTGGACGTCATCGAGGAGGAGGATGTCCGCCTGCTCATAGTAGGCGCGGAAGTTGCGGAAGCTGACCTTCTCCTGGTCCTTGATGGCGCCGGCCTCTGAGTACTTCGAGACAAAGTCCTGAGCATCCACGTAGACCGTTCGCATCGAGGGACGCGTTTCCTCGATGTAGTTCTGAATGGCTCTCATGAGATGGGTTTTGCCCAAGCCGCTTTTCCCGTAAATGAACAGGGGATTAAGGGGAAGCCGTCCGGGGGACTCTGCAACTTCGACGGCCATGGAGTAGGCCATGCGGTTCGATTCCCCGATAACGAAGTTCTCGAACGTGAGGGAAGACGAGGGATTCGAAGCCCTCTCGGCGACCGGCTCCTGGGAGAGCGGTGCGGGCGCGGGAGGCGCGTAGTGATCGACCACGACGTCCTCTGCAAGGGAATGGGCGACCATGCCGGATGGTTCGAAGGGGGTCGCCTGAGACAGGGGAGCACCATAGGCCGGTGAGGGGGGCGCAGCTGCCGCGATGGGCTGAGAAGGGAGAGACTCCATCGTCGATGCTGCTGGCTGCGCGGGTGTTGGCGTCGGCATCGGTTGGGCGGGCGCCGAAAGGGGCGCCGCAGGGGATGGTTGGCCTGCAGCGGCGATTTTACGCTGCTCTTGGGTGGGGTCGACGGCGATGGCCACCGCGAATACGACGCCGGTGAGATCGCGCAGCGCGCGTACGATAACCTCGGTGTAATGCTGCTCGACCCATGTCTTTATAAAGTCGTTGTCGGCGGTGAGCATGAGAAATGAATCGCTCATGGCCTGGGGAACGAGCCGCGAGAAAAAGGCGGAAACCTGGGAGGGGTCGATATCCTGGTAGCTTTTGACCTGGGCGCAAATACGCGCCCATTGTTCGTTGAGCGTCTCGCTATCCATACATCATCCTTCCGCCGGCGTATTTTGCCGTGGTTCTCCGCTTTCAGGGCAATTCTAGCAAATTGGCAAGGCTTGGGTCTTAGAGACCCTGTGCGATCTGTCGGCCGTAAGGGGTGAGGGCCCGCTGTTTCCCGACCATTTCCACCAAACCTGCCTCTCGCAGCCGATTGAGGGTGGTGTTGGTGGTGGAGGCCGGCGTCTCGGTCAGGTCGCTGAAATCCTTGTTCCGGAGGGTTCCTTCTTTAAGGAGAAGCTTCAGGAATATTCGCTCGCGTTCGGAGAGGGCGGGCGCCGGCATGACGGCACTCGGGTAACCCGGATACGCCGCCGGTGCTGGCGCTGCTCCGTAGGCCGGATAGGCGGTTGGGGCGGCTCCATAGGCCCCGTAGCTCGGATATCCCTGGTAAGGGGCTCCGTAAGAGGGAGCCGGTACGGGAGCTGGAGCCGCGGGTACTGCGCTGTAGCCTTGCGGCGCGTAGGCGGGTGGGTAGGGAGTCGCCCCTGGTGCGCTGGATGAGCCCATGGAGGGATAGATTCCGGCTGGATTGGAGGGATAGGGTTCGGTGACGGCTGCGAGGGGCGCTGCGTAGGGCTGATGAACCACGGCGGTTTCCGAAGCGTAGGACGAGCCTGAGGTGTACTCTCTCTTGCTGCTCAGCACGTCGGTTTCGTCCCAGTCGTCCAGAGGATCGTCTTCTTCACGCACCAAGCTGACGGTGACGACGGCGCCGGTCCCCAGATTGTCCTCGATAGTAATGGTGCCATGGGACGATTCGAGGTACTCCCGCACAATGGGAAGGCCCGACCCGACGCCCCGAATATAGTTTTTCATAGGCTCGACGGCAGAAGAAAACCCTGGCATTTGGGCTTTTTCTTTCGAGGGGATGCCGGGGCCATGATCGGCGAAGCGGATGGTGTTCCCTTTGTCGAGAATGGAGACCACCACCTCTTTGAAGCGCGCATGGATGAAATTTTCGGAAACCTCCCGAATAACGGTGTAAGGGATGGTTCCCCCTGCGCCATGGGACTGTTCGTACACCGTGGAGGCGAGCGCCTC
>OLSO01001258.1_pt1 | contig 20256 bp, 19 predicted proteins | sample 1672441 | NCBI WGS metagenome assembly OLSO01 (sample SAMEA3136686, study PRJEB25190) | human gut metagenome | biome: human gut; feature: human-associated habitat; material: faeces | place: Austria | collected 2013 | reverse complement strand
TGCGCTTTTGGCTTGGCATCTGCCGCACCTCGCTCGCCGTATCGGCACTTAGAATGATGCGGTATTGCCTTAGAAATACAGCCGGCCAGCGCGCAGACAAAAACAGTTTTAAGCATGTGGGAGCGGTGCAGAGTTGATCTGCACCGCTTTTTTGTGGAATGCACAAAAGGAAACATATATGTCCGAAAAAAGTGTTCAAGAATGCAAGTTGTGCCACTGTGGAGACGGGTTATGCCAAAATCCCCCGAAAAAAGAAGGAGTTGTGCTACACTTAAAACATAACAGCAGAAAGAAAGGAGGTGAAAACTGTGAACAGACAAGCAGTGAACCCATATTTGCCATCGTGGGAATATATTCCGGATGGGGAACCGCATGTGTTCAATGGTAGAGTGTATGTCTATGGCTCACATGACCGCTTCAACGCACCGATCTTCTGTGTGAATGACTACGTTTGCTGGTCGGCGCCGGTGGAAGATCTTTCCGAATGGCGGTACGAGGGAGTGATCTACCGCAAAAAACAGGATCCCAAAAATCCATTGGGATACCATCTGCTTTTTGCACCGGATGTCTGCCAAGGCCCGGACGGCCGGTACTACCTCTACTATGCGTTTGACTTTTTAGGCATTATGAGCGTGGCGGTCTGCGATACACCTGCAGGAGAATATAAATTTTTGGGTCATATTCACTATGCGGACGGCACACTCTGGGGACGAAGAAGGGGAGATCAGCTTCCGTTTGATCCCGGCGTTTTGGCAGATGATGACGGGCGCGTGTGGCTGTATTCCGGCTTTTATAATGCAGTGCCTGCTATTCTGACAGGTGGACACAAGCTTAGATGTGACGGCGGTACAGTTCTGGAACTTGAAAAAGATATGGTGACGATAAAAACGGAGCCGCGCGTGATTTTCCCTAAAAAAGGGCCGGGAGCTTTTCAAGGACATGAGTTTTTTGAAGCAAGCTCGATACGCAAGGAAGGGAAAACCTATATCTTCGTATACTCCTCTCGTCATAACCATGAGCTATGCTACGCTACCAGCCAAAGCCCTGACAGAGATTTCTCTTACGGCGGCACTCTGGTTAGTCAGGGTGATATCTTCCTGGACAGCAACCTGTCCGAAAAGCACGCAGCTAACTATTTGGGCAATACACATGGCGGGCTGCTCAAGCTAGAGGACAAATGGTATGTTTTCTATCATAGGCAAACCAACCGTCATTCGTATTCCCGGCAGGCTTGTGCCGAGAAGCTTCGGCGTAACGAAAACGGAGCGTTTCTGCAGGCAGAGGTCACAAGCTGCGGCCTAAACGATGGACCCTTAAAGGGAAAAGGCCGTTATGAGGCGCGTATTGCCTGCAACCTCTGGGGGAAGGATGGTACCGGACGCTATGACGGACCTTTCCCGAAATGGCGGCTGCGCAATCACCCCTATTTCACGCAGGACGGGCCGGACAGAGAGGACAGCGGCAATCAGTACATTGCCAATATGCGCGATGGTGCAGTGGCAGGATTCAAGTACTTTGCCTTTAAAGATGCTGCTGAGATAAAGGTACATTGTACCGGCTCTGCAAACGGACACCTTCAGGTGTCAACCGCACCGGATTTTTCCACGCTGTGTGCCGATATTTTCATAAAAAACGGCAGTCAGGTGGGGGAAAAGGCATCCCTTACGATTCCTGACGGAACCTATCCGCTGTATTTCCGTTTTACGGGTAGTGGGAAAATGAATTTCCACTGGTTTGAATTGCAATAAATACGCATTGAACCGCATACCCATTTACTTTTGAAGGAGAAAAGAAATGAAAAATAAGAAGAGGCTTGTGCCGTGGCTGATTGCTGCAGTTATCATTGCAGCATTGGCAGTAATAGGGAAAAAGCTGTACGATTTGATGTTTGGCGGCTCCCTGGCAGTTACGACCGAGGATTTGAAGAACGGCATTATTGCTTGTAGCCCGGCTATTATCTTTATTGTTGTTGTACTGATCGCGGCGCTCATCGTAGTGGTCGCAGCCGGAAAGCTAAAACAGCCGAAGCGCGCGCTGGTGCGTGCACAGGCCCCGATTGCAATTTTGCTGGCTATCACGCTTTCCGTCAACTGGGTTATTCTCGGCGTAGAATACTCGGTGGTGAACAGTGTTTTTGCTGAGAATGTCAAGGTCTCGGACGAAACAATGGCATCCGGCCGTGCGATTGCAGACCAGATTGCATCCGAGGGCATCGTTCTGCTGAAGAATGATGACAAGGCGCTGCCGTTGAGCGCCGGTACAAAGCTCAACTTGTTTGGCTGGTCGAGCGTTCGCCCGTTGTATGGCGGCACCGGCTCCGGTGACAGTGATACGAGCAATGCGGTTTCTCTGATTGACGGCCTTAAACATGCGGGCTTTGAAGTTAATGAGGAGCTTGTGAAATTCTACGAGAATTTCCGTACAGAGCGTCCTGTCGGTACGATCCGTCTGCGTGAGATCGGCAGCAAGCGCGGCGATTTCACCGTTCCGGAGCCTACCATTGCAGAGTACGAGAACGCTAACATTTTTGAGGATGCGGTCGCTTACTCGGATACAGCGGTGGTTGTTGTCAGCCGTACCGGCGGCGAGGGCTTTGATATCCCGCAAAGCATCACCGGCCCGGATGAATACAATGCACAGTACGGCGGGCTCGCACAGTTCTATGATTTTACAACGCAGGCAGAAGACCTCGATGCCGGCAAGAGTTACCTGGAATTAAGTAACCGCGAGATTGCAATGGTAGATCGCGTTTGTAAAGAGTTCAAGAATGTTATCGTTGTGGTCAACTCCTCCAATGCTATGGAGCTTGGCTGGCTGGATCAGTATGACAGCATTAAGGCGGCCGTTCTGTGCGGTGCGCCCGGCGAGCTTGGCTTTGATTCCCTCGGAAAGATCCTGAGCGGTGAAGTGAATCCGTCCGGACATCTGGCGGATACCTATGTCTACGATCTGCTCGCAACACCCACGGTCAACAACTTCGGCGGCTTTGCGTATGATAACTATGCAGAGGTTACGGGGAGCCAGGACAACCGTGCCATGTTTGTCAACTACTGCGAGGGCATCTATGTTGGCTACAAATTCTATGAAACGGCTGCTGCAGAGGGCCTTATTGATTATGATAAGGTGGTTCAGTATCCGTTCGGCTATGGCTTGAGCTACACTACCTTTGATTCGTCAATTGCAGCTGTCGAGGATGATGGCGAGAAAATCACGCTGGATGTAGCAGTTAAAAATACCGGCGATACAGCAGGAAAATATGTTGCAGAAATTTTCTATGAGCCGCCGTATTATAACGGTGGCATCGAAAAGGCAGCAGCAAATCTTGTGCAGTATGCCAAGACGGAAATCCTGCAGCCCGGCGAAGCACAGACCCTGAAGATCACCTTCCGTTATGAGGATATGGCCTCCTATGATTCGAACGGCATCAAGAGTGCGAATGGTGCGTATGTACTCGAGGCAGGCGACTATAAGATCAATCTCTGCTCGGATTCTCATACGATCCTGGATACCTATGTTGCCAAGGTGGACAAGGACGTCATCTATGACGATGCACATGATGGCGCTCGCTCCACAGATCAGGTGGCTGCTACAAACCAGCTCACCTTTGCGCAGGGAGATGTGACCTATCTCAGCCGTGCCGATGGCTTTGCCAACTATGCAGAGGCTACCGCTGCGCCTGCAAACCATAGCCTGAGTGCACAGGCACTGGCAGACTATGCAAGTGCAGCAACCTTTGATGCGGCAAAATACGATGACCCCAATGCTGTGATGCCGACCACCGGGGCGAATAACGGGTTGAAACTTGCTGATCTGACCGGCGTTGCTTACGATGACCCCAAGTGGGAGCAGCTTCTCGATGAACTCACGCTCAATGACTTGTTCAGCCTTACGGCAGACGGTGGTTACCATACCGTTGGTGTTGAATCCATCGGTCTGTCCGCAACGGAGGACTGTGATGGTCCGACCGGTGTACACAGCAACTACAATCCTGCCGCAGGTCCGAGCTATCCCGGTTCTGTGATGCTGGCTTGCACCTGGAACCAGCCGCTGGCCAAGGCGCGCGGTGAACAGATTGCAAAGGAATGTGCTGAAATCAACTGCGCAGGCTGGTATGCACCTGCAATGAATATCCACCGCAGCGCATTCGGCGGGCGTAACTTTGAATACTATTCCGAGTGCGGCGTTCTCTCCGGGCTGACCGCAGCTGCAGAGGTGTCCGGCGCAACCGAAAATGGTCTGATTTGCTATGTGAAGCATTTTGCCTTCAACGATCAGGACAACTATCGTCAGAATAACATCTGCACATGGCTGAATGAACAGTCTGCCCGCGAAATTTACCTCAAGGCGTTTGAACAGCCGATCAAGGCAGGCGGCATGGGCGTTATGACCTCTATGAATGCGGTCGGTCCTGTCTGGGCCGGTGGCTGTAAGGCTCTTTTGACGAACATTCTGCGTGATGAATGGGGCTTCCATGGCGCTGTCATTACAGACGCAGTCGTCAGCCCATGGTATATGGACGGTAATCTGGCAATTCGTACCGGCGGCACGAAGATGCTGGCGTTTAACATTACGAATGAGTTCTACCGTGATTTGAACTCTGTCGGTACGGTAACGGCTATGCGCAATGCGGCGCACGGCACGCTGTATGCATTGGCAAACTCCTTCGCTGTGACGCGTGCGGTATCTGTGCCGAAGTGGGTAAAGACGACCTACGCAGTGGATGCAGTTGTTGCAATCATCCTTGTCGCTTGGGAGGTCTGCGCAATCTGCAAATACCGCAAGGCAAAAAAAGAGGATGAGGGCACTGAACAATAAGATGTCTTATGAAAGATAAAAGGGATACAGCAAAAACAGCCAATCAGGATATAATGCGGTGGATCCGTGAGGGTGGCTTGTTCGTAATTGTATGCAACCTCATTACGGTGTTTAAGTATATATTGCTGCAGTTCCTGCCTGCTGCTTTTGCAAATATGCCCAAGGTGGATTTTGGCTGGCCGGGAATCGAAGTGACCATGCTGGGAGCAACCTTTAAATGGAACATTTTGGGCTATGACGCAGAACATGGTGGTTTGCCTTATTTTTGCGCTTATATGATAGCTATGATACTGGGTGAGGTAATCAATTTCCCAATACAAAGAAATGTCGTTTTCCGCAGCAAGGGGAATCTTACCTGGCAGATCGTTTGGTATGCGGTTGCATTTTGCGTAATAACCTGTATTGTAAATTCTATAAACTGCATTTGGGTCGCAACAGCTGCGAGATATGTGCCAGATTTTATTTACAATATTGGTACAACGGTATTGAACGGCGGTGTTTCCATGGTAATCTTCTTTTTCGTCAACAAGGTTATTTTCCCAACCAGCGATTAAGACGACGTCTCTTATCTTCTACAGGAATCACCTGAGCGCAGTGATGATGCGTTTGCCCGCTCAGAAAGCGTAAAACACGCCCGGACAGTTTGCACTTGTGCAGCTGTCCGGGCGTGTTGTTGTTTTTTGCAAGACCGCCAAAAGCAAGCGGCTGAAACTGTGCAATACTGCTTGTGTGAGGAAGGCACTCGGCGTGCTGCTGTGCCGGTCACAGGCTGATCATCCAGCTGCATCTTCTGAACATGACAAGTGAGACGGCCAAGCGGAAAATCTCCTCCTGTGTAAGCAGTGTATATCTGGAAGCAGTGGAAGAAGCCCAGAACGAAGGTGGCCAATCTTTGCCTCGTTGACGATCTTTGACATGATGATGTCCTCCATGAAAATGGCTGGCTCTGTCCTGCACAGACGCACACTTTTTACCATTATAGCACTATCCGCCAAAATATCTCAGATAAAAAGACGGAAAATCGGAGAAAATGCAGGGAGGCTGCTTGCGTCAAAATTGATAAAGCAAAAGTTGACTTTTGTGCTGATTTCGAATACGATATAGGCACAAAAGTATGGTGGTACCAGTGGTGAATATAAGTAGCTCGGCACAGGTGCAGGAGATTCTGACCCGCGCAGCTTGCGGAGCATTCGCCAATGGTGGGGAGGCGGCAGAATGAATTCTTTTTCGGTAGAGCAAAAAAGAGTAGATGTATTCGAAAGTGCCGCGCCAAACAAGCCGGTGATTTATCTGAATACCTATGGGTGCGAGGGAGCGCAGATCTTTCAGTATTTGACAGACATCGGCTGTCAGGATTTTTCGCTGGTTGCAGTCAGTAAGCTGGAATGGAATCATGATATGGTGCCATGGGATATTCCGCCCATATTCAAAAATGGTGCATCATATACCAGCGGAGCCGATGAGTACCTGCGCCTTCTGATAAACCAAATTATACCGAAAGCAGAAAGTCTGTTGCAGGGGACCCCCGCCTGGCGGGGAATTGCGGGATATTCACTGGCCGGACTGTTTGCACTGTATTCTATTTATCAGACGGATGCCTTTTCGCGAGTTGCGAGTGTCTCCGGCTCGCTGTGGTTTCCGGGAATTAAAGAGTATGTCGTTTCCCGTACACCCGTGAAAAAACCTGCCGATATCTTCTTTTCGCTGTGCGACCGGGAGTGCCGCACCCAGAATTCGCTTCTAAGATGTGTTCAGCAGAATACCGAATACATCGAAAGATATTACCACGAGCAGGGAATAGATACGACCTTCCAATTAAATCCCGGCAATCACTTTAAAGATGTGGTACAGCGAACAGCGGCAGGACTTCAGTGGCTATTGAGCAGAGAATATGACCCATGAAAGATGCAGCATAATGGGATATAAAGTTTTTTGGGCGCGGCATACTACATGACACATGTATCGCAAGAGACATCGTAGAAAATTTGCGAAGTTTTGTGCACTGATTAGTTAGCTCAAACAGCTATTCCGTAATCTATACCAATTAACAGGGTACAAGCATACGCGATTTTGGCACGGTTTATGTAGTCGGTTAGCCGCTGCCCGGTTTCGCGGTAGAATTTTTTAGTTAAGTAGTATGCCGTATAGCCAACCGTATTTGCGATATTTTCAACCGAAATAGCATCAGTCACATGGTTTTGTACATAAGCACAGCATTCCTGTATGGCAGGGGAGAGCGCAGGTTTGGCACGGCATTCATGCACGCGGCGGGTAAAATCTTCCACCATTGTGCCGTTGACCTGAAGTAGCCCCAAATCAGTACACTGCTCAATCGCACGTACATACTGTACTTCCAGCTGTTTGGCAATGCGCGGTGCCAGTCCGCCGTCCATGGCGGCGCGGGCGCAGAGCGCGGTAAAGATAATGGCGGTATTTTTGTTTTCCCGCAGGGGCTCGCCCAGGCCATAAAAATCCTTATCGGCAAAGCGCTGCAGGTTGCTTGTACTTTCGTGGTCGTAAACATTACCGGTGCGGATTCGCTGCAGGATCTCAGCTTCCAAAAGGCGGGCGCGATCGGGGTCCCAGGAGGCAGCACTTTTTTCTTCAAGGATTACTTTGCTGCGGCTTTGCAGGCGGATGTTGCCAATATCCAAATCTTCTTTATAAATAATCGAATGCAGCATTTTTATGTACTGGTGCAGTGTAGGTAAGGATAATACCGGCACTTGATTAAGCTTCTCAGAAATCGTAGAGGTTAACGATACCGATAGGTTCATTCCACGCAGGTGGTCGTTCAGTGTTTGCGGGGAGGTTGTTACATCAAATACAGGGCCAAGCAGAATGATATATCCGGTGTCCGCATTATGCCGGACGTATTCCGCCACCCACAACATTCCGATTGGGTCGCTCATCATAATAGGGGTGGAGCTTTCGGCGGCGTGGGCAATGGCATAATCAAGACATTGGCCTACTTCCAAAAACAAGCGGAACTCTTTTTCCGTCACGCTGGTACAGGAGTATAGCTGCTTTGCCAACCCGAAGCACCACAAACTCAACCCGCAGGCGCTCTTGACCATATCGGCAAACAAGCCTAACTGCTCTTCCACAGAGGTTAACATGCTATCCATGCCGGTTCCCCTTTCGCTTTACTACTGCTATTATAGCAGAGTCAGACGGTAGACGGAAACGCTTTTTGGCTATGCAGGCAGATATTTAGTTTTACAGTGAAATGAACGCGAAAAAATTGCCTCAAAAGCGATATTTTGTCTGTTTGAATGCAGAAGCCCTTGCTACAATAACGTTGCAATCGATCGATACGGCACAAACCTCTACATATCAGTGGTAAGGAGAAAAATCATGATAAAAGAAGGAAAGCAAGCATGCAAGCAAGAGCGAAAAGTTGGGAAAGTTGGCTTCAGCAAGCTGATTTTGTGGAATTCCAGTTCTTGTTCCGTGGCACTGTCCACGCTGGTTTTGGGTTATGCATCATTCTATTGTACAGATGTTTTGCAGCTGTCACCGGCACTGGTGGGTACGCTGTTTATGGTCAGCAAAATGTTTGATAGCGTAACTGATGTATTAGCGGGTTTTATTGTGGACCGCACCCAGACACACTGGGGCAAGGGCCGCCCGTATGAAATTTTTATGCTGTTCCTATGGTTTTCCACCTGGCTTCTGTTCAGTTGCCCGACTAGCTTTGCCACCACGGCCAAGTGCATCTGGATTTTCTGCATGCGCAAAAAATTTGGTATGGCGCGTATGTCTATCATTGGTATCCTGGTTGGCTGTGTTGGTTGCGTGCTCACATTCTTTGCAGGCAGCAATATGGCGGTTTATATTGCGGCAGGTGTTTTTGCCGCTGCGGGTTCTGTTCCCATTAACATGATGCAGCACCTAAGCTGATTTTTAACATTGCAATGGCAGATGCCATCAGCGCAGATGCCCTCACCGTCAAGAGTAATGTGATCCCGGCTTTTTCCATTTATTATTTGCTGATGGTCCACGACCATATGATGTATTTTGGCGATAAAGCGCTTGTTAAGCGCCATCTGCCAGCCATTGACGGTATCCTTGGATTTTTTGACAGGAATCTTTCGAAACAGGGCCTTGTGGGGAAAAGTGGCGGCCCGATCATGCGTCACCGCTATTTGTCGTTTATTGACGGGGCTGGTGTGTGGGATTCCGGGGTACCGGCTGCAACCGGAAAGGGCAGCGGTTCGGTTACACTGGAAAGCCTACTTTACCTGTATGGCCTGCAAAAAGCTGCTGAGCTGGCTGAATTTGCAGGCAGAACCGATACCGCTGCGGAGTACCGGCAGCGGGCAGGAGCACTTTCGGATGCAATCCGTACCCATTGCTTTGAGTAGTATCAGGGCACAACACTGGTTCAGGATGGGCCCGGCATTGAAGAATATTCGGTACACTGCCAGGTATTTGCCGTTCTGACTGGTATTGTTGAACCGGCAGAGGGAAAGTAGATGCTGGAAGCCGTTGTGGGGAACCCGGAAGTTCCGCAGGCTTCTGTTGCGTTCATTTTTACCTGTTCTGCGCGCTGGAACGCTGCGGCTGGTACGAAAAGACAGATGACCTGTGGGAAATATGGCGCCAGATGGTAGAGAATCACCTGACGACCTGCGTGGAGAACGACACAGATACCCGTTCGGATTGCCATGCGTGGGGGGGGCATTGCTCTGTTATGAACTGCCTGTAGGGATCCTTGGCGTTCGTCCAGCGGCTCCCGGCTTCCAAAAAGTGCGCATCGAACCCCAGGTGGGTACGCTCCGTGAAGCAAGCGGCGATGTCATCACGCCGCGCGGCTTGATTCATGTGGAGTGGAAGAGAGATGAAGAGAATGCTTTGCACCTGCACTATACCCTGCCAGATGGGGTTGCCTATAAGAACGAAGAGGTGTGAAAAAAGGCTGTAGTATAAGAACAGCAAAAAGCATATGCTGAATGGCATATGCTTTTTGTGTTTTTTACAGATTGGGCCGCCGAAACGGTTGGTGATGTCATAGACATCAGCATAAAAGTTAGCAACAGGCAGAGCCTTGTTTATGACGCAAAAAATTGCGCCTCTGCACGGCGGCAGCAGAACCGTACCCCCCCCCCGGCCATGACAGCTGTTTTACTGTCTGCCTGACATAAAAAGCAAAGAACCCGAGGATCTCTCCCAAATTTTGTGTAAAGTCCAGACAGCTATAAAACAAGAGCGATTTTAATATGAGGCGACAGGCGGCGAAACCGGCTGTCGCCTTAACAACAACATAACGCCGGCAAGGGGGAAGGTCAAGGGCGGCGAAGCCGTTCATATACCCTTGACCTTCCTCCGCAGCAGGTGTTAATCCGGCATACGCTCAGCAAGATAGATGGACAGCTGCGCATGGATGTGGCTCCAGTCCTGCCGCCGACCCGTCCACTTTTTTGTAATATCCATCATCGCCAGATACAGCATTTTCAGCAGACTGTCATCTGTCGGGAAAACGCTCTTGGATTTTGTGACCTTCCGCAGCTGCCGATTAAAGCCTTCAATCGTGTTCGTGGTATAGATCAGACGGCGGACTTCCTGAGGATATTTGAAGTAGGTGCTGAGGTTTGTCCAGTTTTCCCGCCACGACTTTGCGATCTTGGGATATTTATTGTCCCAATTCTGCGCAAAAGTCTCCAAAGCGTCCAGAGCAGCCTGCTCGTCCACTGCTGCATACACGGCTTTCAGATCGGACATGAGAGCCTTCAGGTCTTTGTAAGAAACGTATTTGCTGGAATTCCGCAGCTGGTGAATCATGCAGTTCTGAATCTCCGTTTCCGGGAACACCGCATGGATGGCTGTATCGAAACCAGTCAAATTGTCTGTACATGCGATAAAAATATTCTCTACGCCCCGATTCCTCAGACCATTCAGTACGGTCGCCCAAAACTTTGCGCTCTCATTCTCGCCGACCCACATGCCCAGAACATCTTTGCGACCGTCCAGATCAAGGCCGATGGCAATGTATACTGCTTTCTTTACAATCTGCCCTTCACTACGAACATGGTAGTGGATCGCATCCAGAAAAACTACGGCATAGATCGATTCCAGAGGCCGCTGCTGCCATTCTTTCGCCACAGGCAGGATCTTATCCGTGATCCGGCTTACCGTAGTGTCAGACACAGACAGCCCGTAGATATCCTGAATATGCGCCTCGATGTCGCCGGTCGTCATGCCTTTCGCATACATGTACAGGATCTTCTCTTCGATATCCTGACTGATGCTGGTCTGGTTCTTTTTCAGAAGCTGCGGTTCAAATTCACCCCTCCGGTCACGGGGAACAGAAACCTCGACCTCGCCGAAACTGGTCCGCAGATTTTGCTGCTGTGGCCGTTCCGGCTGTTGTCCGTAGCTTTGTTCTTGTAGTCGTATTTACTGTAACCAAGATCCTCATCCAGTTCAGCCTCCAGACCATTCTCCATGAATTCGGCAATGGTTTCCTTGAACAAGTTCTGGATGTCATCCATGCTGTCGATATTTGCCATCTGCAGCAGTTCACGGATCTTTGCTCTGCGGGCTTTTTCTTCCGGGCTTCGATTCTTTCGGGACATATCTTTTCCTCCATCCTGATGCTTCTATTTTACACCTCTCCGGAGGTTTACACAATTATTGGGATGGTCTCGAACCTGATATTGAAAATAACGAACACAGGGCCTAGTACAACCACGCACCGGGCCCTGCCGTATCTCAAATTCCTAATTACTCATTCCTAATTTCTAATTGAGATAACTCCTCCTTCCTGTCTTCCAACGAACCTCAAACGCCCATATAATGCACTGCATTGTAAATGCTGATCAAAATAATAATGCCCATCAATACCAGGAACAGCTTGTCCACGGCACGGCTACTCATCCGCTTGTTCAGCGTGCGACCGGCAATGCCACCGCCGATGCCGCCGGCAATCATCAAAACCAGGGCGGGCAGGGTAAACTCCGGCACGCTGTGGGTGATAAGGGTGGTCAGCAGGCTGGTGATCTGGCTGAACAGAATGATGTACAGACTGTTCTGCGCTGCGGTCTTGGTTTCCATGCTGAAAAAGTAGAACAGCACAACCAGATTGATGGGGCCACCGCCAATGCCCAAAAAGCTGGACATCAGCCCCAGCACCAGGCCAATGATAACGCAGAATGCCGGGTTGGTAATATGCTTGCCCTGGATGCGCGCCTTGAACAAGGTGTACACAAAAGTGCCAATGGTGATAATGGCCAGGCAGATCGACTGTACCACGCCAACCGTGTTGGGGTTGGGGAACATGCCCGCAATGGTGCTGAACAGCTGTTTGCCCACAACGCCGCCCACTGCGGCGCCAATGGCCAGCGGGGTGCCGGTGCGGAAATCCACCCGGTTATCGCCAGCGGCAATGTTTTTGCCCACGGTGTAGCAGCTCATGGAAAGCACGGTGCACCCCGAAAGAAAACTGATGGTTGCCACGCTGGCAAGGCCCAGCATATCCAGCATCGGCTTGATGATAACACCGCCGCCAATGCCGCAGATCGCCCCCGCAATGGACGCAAAAAAACTGACACAGAAAAACAAGATTGAACTCATGCGTCTTTTCCTCCTCCGGTACGTTGATTTTGATAAGTTCATCATACCGTTTTGGAAGAACGCCAAACTACCATAAATAAGAGCATTAGTGTCGAAAAATCGACAAGCATGCTCCGCAGCCTTGAGGAAAAACAGTATTTTGTGGTATAGTTTATCTGTAAAAATCCACCGGGGGGTACACAATGCAAAACCTGAACTTTTTGATCAAGCCTGCATCCAGCCAGTGCAACATGCGCTGCCGCTACTGCTTTTATGCTGACGAAGCCGCCGTGCGCTGCGGCCAGAGCGCCGCAGGCATGACCCGCCCCGAAGCCGAAACATTGATTCGCTCTGCCTTTGCCGCCGCGGAACCCGGCGCACAGGTCAGTTTTTCGTTCCAGGGCGGTGAGCCAACGTTGGCCGGACTGGACTTTTTCCGCTTTTTTATGGCCAAAGCCGCCGAGCTGCGCCCGGCCAGGGTGCACATCAATTATGCGCTGCAAACCAACGGCCTTGTGCTGAATGATGAATGGGCTGAGTTTCTGGCTACCAACCAGGTTCTGGTGGGCATCTCACTGGATGGAACCAAGGAGCTGCACGATAATACCCGCTTGGACGCCAAGGGGAAGGGCACCTGGAACCGTGTAACCGCGGCATTGCATGTTTTGCAAAAGCATGACGTAGAAGTAAACCTGCTGTGCGTGGTCAACCGCGCGGTGGCCCGCAGCCCGCAAAAAGTCTATGCTTCGCTGAAAAAACTGGGCGTCCGGCATTTGCAGTTCATTGCCTGCCTGGATCCCATTGAGGGCGAGCGTGGTGCGCAGCCCTGGGCACTGACGCCGGAAGCATACGGTAAGTTCCTGTGTGGCCTGTTTGACGTTTACTACCGTGACTGGGTCAACGGCGACTACACCAGTGTGCGTCTGTTTGACGATTACATCCACATGGCGATGGGTATGCCTGCAGGCACCTGTGCCACCTCTGGCAGCTGCGGCGCTTATTTTGTGGTGGAGGGCGACGGCACGGTGTACCCCTGTGACTTTTACTGCCTGGACGAATGGAAGATGGGCCGCATTGGAGAGCAGAGCATCCCGGAGCTGGCCAACAGCGAAAAAGCCCGCCTGTTTTTGCAGCAGGGCGAGCGCAAACCCGATGCCTGCGCCGACTGTCGCTGGTACAGCCTGTGCCACGGCGGCTGCAAGCGCGACTGGGTGGAGAACGATGGCAAGCTGGAAAACTACTCCTGCCTTGCGTTCAAGGAATTTTTTGCCTATGCCGAAAGCCGGATTTTGGAGATCGCACGGGCGGAAGCGGAATACTATCGGAGGTAGGAAGTAGGAGCTTTGGCGGCGAGTGAAAGCACGGCGAGAAAAAATTAAGAATGAGTAATTAGAAATTTGAAATAGAGTAGGGCCTGATGCGTAATGGCATCGGGCCCTGTTTTTATTATAGATAAACAACAACCGCCTTTCCTTATGCTTTACCTAAAGCACAGGAAAGGCGGTCGTTGTTAAATAAGCGAATCTTCTTTCAGAAATTTACAGCGCGCGGCCAGAGCATCGGCCAAAACCTGTGCGCGGTTCGGTTCGCCAAAATGGGCCTGTTCAAAAATAGCAAGCACATCGTCTTTGCATCCATCCAGCGCCGTGAGATCCAGCGTTTGCAGGCTTTTTTTGCAAGCGCAAGCTGTTCCTGCTGTGTGGCAGCGAATGGTTTGGCTGGGGCATCGGCCAGGGCGTTGATTTTGGTGGCATATTGGTCAAACCACAAGCTGGTGCCGCTGTCAAAAATTGGTGCAAAGCCCATCCATTCCAGCGTTACCGCGTCACGAATCGCTCCAAAATTGCCGAAATGCCGATCTTGATTGCAGATCAGATAGTCCAGAATCATCATCTGCTGCAGCTGTTCCGTAACATCCGGGATACCCAGTTTTTCGCAGCAGTTAAGGAAATGCGCATAGGCACTTACGCCGTCCCCGCGGGGAAAAGCAGAAAAAATATAATAACCACTGACAAAATCCTGACGGTCGGCCGTCATATTAGTGCAGACGGAATAAGGCTGGCTACCCTCAAACAGCAAGCTATACTCCACATGTGGGATTCCCAACTTGCGGCAGAGCAGGGATGCTGCTGCCTCATTGAACGGTTCCTGTTGCGCCATGCCGCTGCCGCCTTTTACCAGTACGCGCTGGCCCTGCAGTATCTTCCATTTTTTCTTCAACCAGCCGTCGGAGGTGTTGCAGGGGGAAACGAGATCAATTCTGTCCCGCTCCGGAATCTGCCCAAACAGGATATTGCCGACATCCTCCGAAAAATCGTTATGGTAGAAGTTGACCTTGCGCCATTCCAGGGGCTGCTCTGCAGGATTGAGCCAGTATTGATCGGACAGACTTAGTGCAAAACACTTCATCATCAAGGTACTGGCGGATAGTTGTAGTTTTTTCTGGATCTGCAGGGCCTCCAGCGCATGGTGAAAGCCTGAACGGCTGGCCGGAATGGTACGCCAGGCCAGCCAAAGGTTCAGATTCTTTGCAAACTCCCTGCGGTCAGCAAAAAACAAACCTATTGGCAGATGGGCGGGCTGAACAACATCCTCAACGCGGTATACTGTGCCGCTGGTATCGTTAATGCTCAGCACAGCAACCGGCAATTCGCGGTGCATCAAAATATACTTCAACGATCCAGCCCACCTTTCCCTTTGATGATATCCATATTATACAAGGAACGGAATGTTTTCGCAACATTTTGGTGATTCAGTATCGCATACACAAAGATGGTAGAGCAGTAATGGCAGCACAGCGCACCCATACCTGATTTCAAACCCCTCTGCGTGTAAACAGCGGTTCCAGGGTCACGGTTTTGACAAAATCTTTCTGCCCATCGGCCAGCTGGTCGTTGATGATGGCAACAGCGGTGCGGGCCATTTCGCGTAGGGGCACTGCAACACTGCTGATGGCCGGGGCCAAGTAGGGCACCAAGGTATCGCCGCAGGTAACAACCTCCACATCCTGCGGTACACGCAGGTTTTGCTGGTACAGGTATTGGAGTGCACCGGCGGCGTAAATATCGCCCCAGGTCAGCACAGCGGTAATACCAGGGTGAGCCTGCTTGAGCTGCTCAAGCGCCGTAAAGGCAGTGCGCGGGCTGGAGGTTTTGCCATTGTTCACCCAATATTTTACATCCGGGGCCGCCTGCATGGCGCGCAAAAAGCCATGCAGACGGTCTTTTTCTACATCGGAGTCCAGATCACGGTTCAGGTAAACGATTTCCTTGTGCCCCTGATCCAACAGGTAGCGGGCAGCGGTGTACATGCCGCTTTCGTTGTCGATCAGTACGCGGTTTACGCCGCGGCACTCCGGTGAGCGTTCCAACAGTACCACTGGCACGTTGGCGGCGCGCAGGTACATGCACACATCGTCCCGCAGGGCGTTGGGTCCAAAGCCGCCCACCACAAGCCCGCTGATGTTGTAATTCTGGAAGGTTTCCAGCCGTTTGAGCAGGGTATCGTTATCCACACTGTCGCAGTAGAACAGCATGGTGTTAAACCCCTTGGCCGATGCCTCGGACATGAGTGCTTCGGACAGCTGGGAAAAATACGGCAGGCCATTGGCACTGCGCAAAATCAGCCCAATGAGCGGGGTCTGGGGGCCGGGCGGCACCCGCTGGGCGCGGTAGCCCACCGTGGAAATGGCCTGCAGGATCGCTTCGCGCTTGTCCGGCGCAACATACCCACTGCCGTTCATCACGCGGGAGACCGCCGCTACCGATACTCCCGCCGCCGCGGCGACGTCTTTCATGGTTACTTTTTTCATGGCTCTACCTCATCAGCGAAAGATTCTTTATAAGCAGTATAACACAAGAAAAAATGTGAAAAAAGATGTAAACTAAAAAATGTTTATATGAAAAATTTCACATTGAATTTGATAAAAAGCGCCATTTTACTTCATGGAATCTGCGAATTGATTGGCACGCCACGCCACGGTATAATACAGACAGAACGACAAATAAACCGTGAAACGCAAAATAGAACGGAGGCTGTGCAAGATGAAACAGAGTAAAATTGGCATGATCGGCTGCGGCATGATCAGTGAGGTGTATGCAAAAAATATCACAGAACGGTTTGGTGATTTGCAGCTTGTTGCCTGCGCAGACCTGCGCATGGAGGCAGCGCAGGCCCGCGCCGAACAGTTTGGTGCCAAAGCCATGACAGTGGACGAACTGCTGGCTGACCCCGACATTGACATTGTGCTGAACCTGACCATCCCCGACCAGCACGCCGCCGTAAGCATGGCGGCGCTGAAAGCCGGCAAAAATGTGTACAGCGAAAAGCCGCTGGCCATTCACATGCAGGATGCTAAAGAGCTGGTGGAGTACGCCAAGGCCCACAACCTGCTGCTGGGCACCGCGCCGGATACCTTTATGGGTGGTGGTTTGCAGACCTGCCGTCAACTGCTGGACGCAGACACGATCGGCACGCCGATCGCCGCACAGGCGTTCATGATGAGCCGTGGGCCGGAAGCCTTCCACCCCAACCCGAAGTTTTTTTATGAAGAGGGTGCAGGCCCGGTTTTGGACTGGGGACCCTACTACATCACGGCGCTGGTCAGCCTGCTTGGCCCTGTCAAAAGTGTGGTGGGCCGCGGCAAGATCACCTATCCCGAACGCACAGCCAAAAGCCTCCGCTGCCCCTACCAGGGCCAGCAGTTCCCGGTGGAAGTTCCCACCTATGTAACCGGTATCCTGACAATGGAAAGCGGCGCGCTGGTAAACCTGACGATCAGCTTTGACATGCAGTTTGCCTATTGGGACAGCGACATGCCTTACCTGACGATTTACGGCAGCAAGGGCAGCCTGAATGTGCCCGATATGAACAAATTTGAAGGCCCCGTAACGGTGCGCAGGGGCGATGCCCTAGCTGAGGAAGTGCCGGTCAGCTCCCCCTACACCGAAAACTGCCGCGGCCTTGGTCTGGCCGATATGGCCCATGCCCTGCAGACCGGCGAAGCTTACCGCCCGTCCGCTGAACTTTCGCTGCATGTGACCGAAGTAATGCTGGGGCTGCTGGAATCTGTGGAAAGCGGCAAGGAATACCAGTTGACCACCACCTGCGCCCGTCCGGCTCCGCTGGATGCCGCCGCGGCTCAGGCATTGCAGCAATAACAGAGGAGGGAACCACCCATGATCGCCCCCAACTACCCGCCGGAAAAACAAAAATCTGCCATGCCAAAGCGCCCCAACATGATCTGGGTGCTGGCGGACCAGTTGCGCGCCCAGGCGCTGAGCTGCAACGGCGAAACCAACATCTGCACCCCCAATATTGACCAGCTGGCCATGCGTGGGGTCAACTTTACGGCGGCGGTATCCGGCTACCCGCTGTGCTGCCCCTACCGCGGCAGCATGCTGACCGGGCTTTACCCCAACCACTGCACGCCGGGGCATGATAAAGGCCTGCCGCCGGAGCAAAAGACTATCGCCCATGTGCTGCATGATGCCGGTTACCACACCGCCTATTTTGGCAAATGGCACCTGGATGCCGAGGGCGCGGCTGCGGCCATCCGCCCCAACCGTGAAGTATTCCACATTGTCAAGCCGGAGCACCGCGGAGGCTTTGACTATTGGCTGGGGTACGAGAACAATAACGAACCCTGGGACTGTTACGTGCATGGTACCAACAGCAACTGCACCCGCCTGCCCGGCTTTGAAACTGACGCATTGACGGATAAATTGATCCGGTACCTGGAACAGCCGAAGGAACAGCCGAAGGACCAGCCGTTCTTTGCGGTACTCAGCGTGTTCCCGCCGCACAACCCTTATTTGGCACCGGAACAGTTTGCCGAAGGATTGTGTGCAGAAAATATTAAACTGCGGTCCAATGTGCCAAATGTGCCCTGGGTCAAGCAGCAGGCCCAGCGGGAGCTGGCCGGGTATTACGCCATGGTGCGCAACTTGGACTGGAATGTGGGCCGCTTGGTGCAGGCGCTGGATAAACTGAACCTTGCAGATGATACCTACATCGTGTTTTTCAGCGACCACGGCGATATGCACGGCAGCCACGGGTGGTTCCGCAAAACCAACCCATACGAGGAATCCTGCCGGGTGCCGTTCATCATCTCCACCGGGCACGGCTGCATGTACAGCGTGGCACCGGGGCTTTTGTACGGTGCCAACAACGCCTGCCTGTGCGATGCCCCGCTGAACCATGTGGATGTTGCCCCCACCACCCTGGGCTTGTGCGGCGTGGCCGTGCCGGATTGGATGCAGGGGTACGATTATTCCGGCTATGTAACCGGCAAACCGCTGCCTCCGCAGGAACCGGATTCCGCTTACCTGCAATGCAACGAGGTAACCGGCCACCTGAACAGCACCGCCGAACCATGGCGCGGTATCGTGACCCGCGAAGGCTGGAAGTACGTTGCCCTGTCGGGCGAACCGTGGATGCTGTTCAACCTGAAAGATGACCCCTATGAACAGATGAACATGGCACAAATCACCAACTACCGGGAGATATTGGCCGATTTGAACGAGAGGCTGCAAGCCTGGATTGACAAAACGGGGGATGATTTTACCCTGCCCAAGATCGAAGTGCCGCACATCCGCAAGAGCCGCGGCAACGGTGTGTATTACGCACCGGATAAAAAACTGGAGTATTAACGAAGCAATTATAGCAATTTTCAATAATACAGCACAGTACTTTAGCTTTTGAGCAAAAAGAGGTATAACAGAGGCAAAGAAGGTGAGGACTATGTTGCACAATCGTATAGTCCTGATCTGAATCATATTGAAAAGCTCTGGTCGAAGGTGAAGTCTTTCCTTCGTAAATTCAAGGCACGGACCTTGGATGCTCTTCTGAACGCGATACAATGCGCTTTTCAGACAGTTTCGCCTTCTGACTGCTCAGGCTGGTTCCATTCCTGCGGCTATTCGCCTTATTTTTGAAAATTGCTATAATAACCAATAATTCAATAACGGGGCGGCTGGAAAAACGGCCGCCCCGTTTTGATGTTAGCCGTATCTGCTTGTATGAAAATCGTCAATCCGCCAACCATAATCAGTTTTCACCATGCGGATAGGGTATTCGATAATGTATACCTCTAACGGGTTTTCTACCGAGCCATCGCGGTCATAGTGAGAAATCAAGGTGAATTCGACTTTCTCAGGGGTATTTTTGACTAAGCGGTAAGTGTCTGGGTACTGTTCTTGAACATAAATAGTCATTCCTGCGACCATTTCGTTATGAAGAGAAAAGTGAACGGCAACCCTACCATTGTAGTTCTTGAATTTTATGGCATAATCGGTGGAGGTCAAGCAGTTATCGGTAAATATACTATGAATGCGCTCCGAAAATTCATCGAAAGAAACATTGTACAGTGTGTAATGGTCTTCTATAAACGGTACAGAATCGCTTCCATCGGTAACTACTTTATAGCCCCACTTATCCATGAGATTGGCACCTTCACCGTATAAACCGAAACTGGCATCGTAGGCATTTGTATACAGTTGCCTTTGTTCCTCGCTCAAAAAGGAAAGGTCGGTATATTCCTGTTCCGGCTGCGCAGGAGAAGCGCTTGGTTCTGAAGAATCGGGTGTGTTTGGTTCCTCGGTTGGAGGCTGAGTAGATGAAGGCACCGCAGACGTAGGTTCTTCGTCTTCATAGGAATCGAGATTGCTCGTTGCGGCTGAACTGCTTTCGTAATCAGACGTGGAGGGGGACGAGACCGAGGAAGATGCTGATGTAGTGGAATTGTTGCATCCAGACAATAGGCATCCACACAAGACAACAGAAAGAGCAATATTGACATTTTGGAGCATCATAATCTATACCTCCTTAAATTCTATAGCAATTTTCAATAATACAGCACAGTACTTTAACTTTTGAGCAAAAAGAGGT
>OLSO01001247.1_pt1 | contig 20372 bp, 20 predicted proteins | sample 1672441 | NCBI WGS metagenome assembly OLSO01 (sample SAMEA3136686, study PRJEB25190) | human gut metagenome | biome: human gut; feature: human-associated habitat; material: faeces | place: Austria | collected 2013 | reverse complement strand
ATTCTGGTGTGATTATATCTTTTGCAGAGACGGCCACAGGACTTGGACATAGCGTATTTAATCATATAAATGCTGATTTTGAGTTTATTCATACAACAAGAGAGATAGTAAAAAATAAAAAGACACTAGATTTTTTAGAAGAACATTCTCATGCTACAGACCACTATCTTTATTATGAAGATTTAAATTATTTTAAAGATGGAGAAGAAATAATATTAGTCGACGACGAGATAACTACGGGAAATACATGTATAAACTTAATAAAAAAGATAAACAATTTATATCCTAAAAAGAGGTATACAATATGCTCCATATTAAACTGGATGGATGAATATTCTTTTAAAAGATTCAAAAGTTTAGAAAAAGATTTAAATACAGAGATAAATTTTGTATATTTATTTTCAGGCAGCTTTATATTTAAATGTGATGAAGAAAAAATAAAAAGTAAAATAAAAGAAAGTGAAAATATAGATAAATATATTTTGAAAAAAAATAAATTAAAAGTAAATTATATTTATATCGATATGGATAAGTACGAACAAAATAAAAAATACTTAAAATATACAGGACGATTTGGCATAAATAAAAAAGATCAATTAGATCTGATAAGTAAAGTTAAAAATGAATGCTTTAAATTAAATATATTAGATAATGAAAAGGTATTGTTTTTAGGTAGTGAAGAGTTTATGTATATACCTATGTTGTTTGCAGACCAATTAAAAAAAAGCGATATATACTACCATTCGACTACTAGAAGTCCAATAATAGACATAGATATTGATAATTACCCTATAAAGACAAAATTTACTCATAATAGTCTTTACAATAAAGGTGTAGTCAATTATGTATATAATATAGACAAAATAAAATATGACAAATGCTTTTTATTTTGTGAAATAAATAAAGATAAAGAAGAATTTGAAGAAATTATAAAAATATTTTCGAATACAGATATAAAAGAACTAAATATAGTTTTATTTAAATAATATATAAAGGGAGAATAATATGAAGGAATTTTCGACATACAGCAAAGAAGATGTTATCTTTTTATTAAAAGATATATCTAATATGATAGTAGAAGAAGATAATTTGACGAGGGAGAGAAAAATACAAAGTGGAACTCATTATTCAGAGATGATACCTGTAGAATATCAAGTAAGTGATGAGTATTTAACTTTATACAGAGAAAAATTAAAAGACAACAAAGAAAAATTAGCTTTTGCAATCGGGGTAATGAGTGAAAAAATCTTAAAAAGACATAATCAAAATCCAATATTAGTTTCATTGGCAAGAGCAGGCACACCTATAGGAATACTTGCAAAAAGATATATAAAACAAAGATACAATATAGATTTACCTCATTATACAATTTCTATAATAAGAGATAGAGGTATAGATATAAATGCAATTAAATACATAATAAATAAACACCATAACAGTCAAAATATACAATTTATAGATGGATGGACTGGAAAGGGAACTATAGCTAATGAACTTAAAAAGGCATGTATTGAGCTTGAAAATACATTTAATACAGAGTTTGATCCATCTTTAGCAGTACTTGCCGATCCATGTGGATATTCAAATATATATGGTATAAGAGATGACTTTTTAATACCAAGTGCATGTTTAAACTCTACAGTAAGTGGACTTATAAGTAGAACAGTACTTAGAGACGACTTAATCGGACAAGATGATTTTCACGGTGCAAAATACTATAGTGAATTAAAAAAAGTAGATGAATCAAATAATTATATAGATACAATACAATCTTGTTTTAAAGGACAATATAAAAATATAGATAGAGAAATTGAAAATTGGACAGAAGATAAAATAACTCAAATTGGAAATGATGATGTCGAAAATATAAAAGATAAATACGATATAGATGATATAAACTTTATAAAACCTGGAGTTGGGGAGACAACGAGAGTGCTTTTGAGAAGAGTTCCATATAAAATACTTGTAGATGATATAAATAATAAAAAACTAAAACATATATTAGTTTTAGCAAAAGAAAAAAACGTAAAAGTAGAAGAGTTTAAATTTAAAGCTTACAGTTGTTGTGGAATAATAAAACAAATGAAGGATATATAATATGATAGTTTTTTCAGATTTAGATAGAAGTATAATATATTCAAAAAGATTTTTAAAAGACGACACTACTAAACTCGAGATAGAAATCTACAATGGAGAAAATATATCTTATATATCAAAAGAGACAGTTGAACTTATTAAAAAAATAAAACAGAATAGTTATTTTATACCTACAACAACGAGGACAATAGAGCAATTTAAAAGAATATCATTTTCCAAATACGGATTAGATTTTAAATATGCAGTAACTTCAAATGGTGGAAATATTTTAGTAAATGGAGAAGTAGACAAAGAATATAAACTACTTATAAAAGAAAAATTAAAATTAAGTTCACATATTGAAGATATAATTAAATTGTTAGAAAATTATAAAAGTATAAAAGGCATAAAAAAAATTAGAAAGGCAGAAGAACTATTTTTATACATTGTGATAGATAGAGATACTTTTGACTTTAAATTGCTACAACCTTTTATAGACGAAATAAAGAAATTAAATTGGGATACATACATAAATGGAACAAAAATTTATTTTTTACCTGCAGAATTAAAAAAATCTACAGCAGTAAAATATCTATGTAACAAATTACAACATAAAGACACATTTGCAATAGGGGATTCAATAATGGATAAAGATATGCTAGATGTATGTAAAAATTCTTATGTTCTAAAGCATGGTGAATTATCAAATTTAATAGATAATAATTGTGATAATTTATCAATAAGCACAAGACAGAGCTTTAATGGAACAGAAGAAATATTAAATAAGATTATATTATGTCAAACTAAATAAAATAGTAACATTTATCTACTAAAAATATTAAATAAAAGCTTATAGGAATTGTATTTCTGATAATAAAAATACAATTCCTATAAAAATAAAAAATGAATAATATTAAGATTTGAAATATACAGTTGTATTTTAAAATAAAATGTAAACTGATGTAGTAATTTTAAATACAATACAAATAGAAAAAGTTGTTAGATTTTGGTATAATATAATTATAAAACTAAAATAGGGGTGATATTTATGAGTTGTCCAGCAATACTAGAGAAAAATATAAATAGATTAAATGATTTATTTGTACTCTTAGATTTAAGCCCAAGTGAACAAAAAAATATAATGGAAATAGCAGAAAAGTTTCCAATATCTATACCAGCATATTATTTGTCACTTATTAATAAAGAAGATAAAAATGACCCTATAAGAAAAATGGCAATACCATCTGAGTTTGAAAAGGACTTAGAAGGGACATTTGATACTAGTGGGGAAGGAGACAACACTGTAATTACAGGAATGCAACATAAATATAATGAAACAGTTATGATTTTATCCACAAATCAATGCGCTATGTACTGTAGACATTGTTTTAGAAAAAGATTAGTGGGATTATCTGATGAAGAAATAGCTAAATATTTTGAAGAAATGGCTCAATATATAAAAGAGCATAAAGAAATCTCAAATGTACTCATTTCTGGAGGGGACTCTCTTGTAAATTCTAATACAAAAATAGAGTATTTATTAAAATTGTTTACATCCATAGATAATTTAGATTTTATAAGATTTGGTACCAGAATACCAGTCGTTATGCCACAGAGAATATCTGAAGATTTGCAATTATTAGAAATATTAAAAAAATATTCAAAGAAAAAACAAATCTATATAGTTACGCAGTTTAATCATCCAAATGAAGTAACAGAAGAATCTAAAAAAGCAATAAAAATGCTTCAAAAAATAGGTATAGTTGTCAAAAACCAAACTGTACTCTTAAAAGGAGTAAATGACGATTCTCATGTTTTAGGATCATTATTAAAAAAACTTACATCAATCGGTGTAGTACCTTATTATATATTTCAATGTAGACCAGTAAAGGGAGTAAAAGGACAATTTCAAGTTCCATTTGAAAGGGGCTATGAGATAATTGAAGGTGCAAAAGCTATGCAAAATGGACAGGGTAAATGTTTTAAATATTGTTTTTCTTGTGAAAGTGGCAAAATAGAAGTCGTTGGTAAATTAGGAGATGAAATGATATTTAAATTTCATGAGGCAAAATACGAAAAAGATTACAGCAGAATTTTTACTAAAAAACTAGAAAAAGATACATGCTGGTTATATGATATAGATTAAATTATATAATCAAATATAGACTAAAGTTTTATTTGATTCAAAATAAAAAGACGTGAACAATAATTCACGCCTTTTTTTATTCTAAGGAAATTATATATTATCTGGTTTATGGATAATGTATAATTTCCAACCTATTAACTTAAGCAACGGAATCTCCGATTCGTTGGCGCCATGAGCGAAGCGAATTTTTTATTTTATATTATTAAAAAATCTAAATTAATATTGATTTGTCTATATCAAATTTACTTTTTTTGAAAGTTAAGTTATTAAAATTTTTTACAAAATATTTGTAAATATCACTAGAAACAGGTTCAAAATCAAAAAACAATTTACATATTTCAACTTCATCACCTGTTTTTCTAAAATACTCACAAATCCACTTTGGCTCTTCAAAATATATTTTTAGATTTGCAGACACATTATTCATATTAAATCCCCCCAGACTAATTATAAAGAGTTAGTATAATTCTTAATAATAATTATTCTGAAAGTTTACAAACTATTCCAAAAATAACAAGTATACATAGAAAAAACTTGTACTAATTTAAAATTAATACAAGTTTTGTAAACTAGAGAGATATATATAATTGAAAAGTATCAACATCTATCTCATCATTTTATCTTCTTTATCTAAAATTAAATCGACATCTACTTTACCGTCGATAGCTTTTTTAATAGCTTCTTCAATAGTCTTACCAAGAGGCATTAAATGTGTAGTATGATAAGAAACTTTGTCTAATGTTCCAAAACAAAATCTATAACCAGTTGAAAATCCAAATAAAGTGTAATGCCCATCATATTTTTCCTTAGCTATATAGTCGGCAACTATTAAAGCTTGTGCTAAATCCATGTTGTCCATGTTTTTTACAAATATAAGTTTTTCTTTAGGTAAAACTTTTTTTATTGAATCATCATCTAGTCTAACGAGCGCTTCATGAGTGCTTATTTCTTTTAAATATACACCTAAAGAACTTTCACTACCATTATCATATAAAATTCTATCGCCAAATTTCATGACTAAATCCCCCCTGATAAAAACTTTTTTTTAGTCTATAAATTATTGTTCTATATATAAATTATAGTCTAATAGATTTATTATTTCAACAAATATTGGATTAAAAAGAATTGAAAAAATACTAAAAATAATTAGAAAAAGGACGAAATTAAATGGTTTGAAAAATTTTATTGAAAAACATAGTTATTTCTAATTGACATTGATTATCAAATTGTGTTACTCTTATATCAGAAAAAATTGAAAGTGAGGAGTACAATGATATTTAAAAGCAAAAAAGTAAAAACAGCTATGGCTGCATTAGCAATTTTAACAATATTTGGGGGGAGTATAAGTAGTTCATATGCAGCTGAACTAACTAACGCACAAAGTGCTGTTGTAGCAAGTCAACAAAGAATAGACTTAGATACAACTTTCAAAAAAGATAATTCAGATGAAGCATCTTCTGCAAATAGTTACCTACAAGACAGCTACTTAAAAGTAGAAAACGGAAAAAGATATATGGTTTTAGAATTAGGATCTGGAGATTTAATGAAATCTGTAGTACCTACTATAAATGGTCAAGAAATAAAATACGAAAATGAATTAAATGAATCAACTAAAGTTAGAACTATTACTTTCGAAATATCTTCTTTAAATGATGATATAAGAATAAAATTCCAAATAAATCCATTTGGTAATTTTATAGTAAATGCTACTGCTAGAGTAGATGCTAAAATATCAACAGGTTCAACTGAGGACAAAGACGATACAGTTACTAGTCCAACTCAAAAACCACAACAACCAGAACAACAACCAGAGCAAAAACCTGAAGAAGATAAAGATAACAAAGACGATAAAGAAGATAAAGACGACAAAGAAGAAGACAAAGATGATAAAAATGACAATGTAGATAACGGAAACAATGGAAACAACAACGGAAACAATTCAAACGGATCTACATCAGATAAAAATGACAACAACTCATCAAATGGAACATATAAAAATGGTCATTATCAAGTAAAAAATGTTGTTATATTAGACAATCCAGTAGGATATTCAATGGTTAGAGGAATCTTAAACGAAACTAGTAACGTTGAAATAAAAGATGGAAAATACTACTTAACATTAGAAATAGGACAAAGTAGTTTAATGAAAAATATAGTTATAAAAGCTAACTCAAAAACTTTAAGCTATACAAAAACAAATGTTGGAAATGATACTATAAGAATAAAAGTTGAAATACCAAGTTTATCAACAAAACTTAACATAAGTACATATGTAGATGCAATGAGCAAAACAGTTGATTTCGATGTTAAATTAAACGAATCTACATTAAAATTTGTAAGTGCTAACCAAGAAGGTCAATTACCAGAAAACAACAACCAAGGTACTATACCAGGTGGCGGAAACACAGGTGGAGGATCAAATGATTCAAACTCTGGTTCAAATGATACAGTAGTTGGAGATACTGCTACAAAAGGTAAACTTTATACTATACAAAATAAAGTAGTTCACCAAAACGAAACTGGTAGAGAAATGGCTAGAAAATATTTAAACCAAACTTCTAAAGTAGAAGATATAGATGGACAACTTTACTTAACACTTACATTCACAGGTACAAACTTAATGAACAACCATAAATTCTATGTAAATGGTTCATTAGTAAGCCATCAAGTAACTGCATCTTCTTCAACTAGCAAAAGCTACAGATTTAAAATAAGCTCATTAAAAGATGATATAAAAGTAAGTGCATACATAATACCAATGAGCAGATCAGTTGAATTCGGTGTTCAATTATTAGAAAGCACTTATACATTTGTAAAAGATATAGATGGATCAGGAAGTAGCTTACCACAAACAGGTAGCGTAATAAACGCAGAATCAATGTTAGCTGGTGGTAGTTTAATAACTGCATTAGGTGCATTTATAGGAAGAAGAAAAAGAAAGTAGGACTTAAGCATGAAAATTTTAAAGCATTTATTTACTATATGTTTGACTATACTTTGTTTAACTAATGTAGCATTTGCTGCAGGAAATGAAGATATAGAACCAGGATTATACAACATACAAAACGACGTTTATCATGAACAAGAAATTGGAATGACAATGGCGAGAACTTATTTAGATGAGACTATGCAACTTGAAGTAGTAGGTGACGTAACTTACAACTACATAATAGGATTTAGTGGAACTGAATACATGAACAATCACAGATTTACAGTAGATGGTAAACCTGTAGAAAATGTAGAAACTGTTGAAGAAGGTGCTTCAACTGTTAAATTAAAATTTAACGTTGATTCATTAGATTCAAAGATCCAAACTCAAATATATGTTGACGCTATGGGAAGAGACGTTGAATTTGATATAATACCTAATTTCGATACTTTAGAACTTGTTGAAAAATACGAAGTAGAAGAAGAAGAGGAAGAAGTTAAAGCTACAAATACTGAGAATGAAGAATCAAATAATGATGCTGAAAAAACTCAAGACGAAGCTAAAGAATCTAAATCTTCTACACCTGTAATAATAGCAGGAGCAGTAGCTGTAGTAGCAGTTGTTGCGGGAATAGTAATATTTAATAAGAAGAAAAAATAGATGCGAAAAAAATTAAGTATATTTTTAATCCTTGTGGGATTATTAATGATAATAATCCCGCAAGGATTAAGGTATTATTCAAAATATGTTGAAAACAACAGTATAGATAAGTTCAAACAAGAAATAAAACAAGCTGAAGTAAAACAAACTTATGAACCTGGAGAAGAAATCGCAATTATGAGGGTTAATTCAGTAGGTTTGGAAACAGTAATCGTAGAGGGCACAGATAATAAGTATCTAAAATATTATGCATGTCACTTTGAAGGAACTGCTATGCCAGGAGAAGAGGGCAATTTCTCTGTTGCAGGACATAGTAGTTATTTGTATAACCAAGTATTTAACGAACTACACAAAGTAAAAATAAACGATGAAATAGAAATTGAAACTACAAAGGGCATATTTAAGTATAAGATAACAGAAAAATTTGATACAGAGGCTGAAAATACTTCAGTACTTACCCAAGATATGAGTAAAAAAGAGATAACTTTAGTTACTTGTACAAATGGTGGTAAAAAAAGACTTATTATTAAAGGAGAAATTATGGAGTAATTTCTCTTAAATTTTGGCAAATAAGGATAAATTAAATATCATAAAGATAAAAAAGCCAAAATATGGATTTGAAAATTATTTAAATTTATATAAATGACAATTAAAGAGAATTAAAAAAGACAGTATTGTGATATAGGAAATGAGGACGAGAAGTTGAAAAAGATTTTAAGTTTAATATCTATTTTAATGGTTACTTTTTCTGTAGTTGGATGTTCAAGCAGTAATACAGATAGCGCTAGTTCAGAAAATAATTCAGCTAATAAAGGAGATGTAGTTGTAGCAACATCTGTTGCAATAACTCAAATACTTGATAGATTAGATGTAGCAGTTAGCGGTGTTCCAAAAACTAATTACGACCTTCCAGAAAGCGCAAAAGGTGCAACAGAAGTTGGAAGTCCAATGAGTCCAGATATGGAAATAATAAAATCATTAAATCCTACAAGTGTAATATGCGTAGATACACTAGGAAGTGATTATGAAAAACAATTTAAAGAAAATAACATAGACGCTGATTTTTACAACTTAAGCACAGTTGATGGATTAAAAGAAACTGTAACAGCTTTAGGAGAAAAATTCGGAAAACAAGATAAAGCAAATGAAATACTAGATGAAATAAACAAAGTAGAAGAAAAAGTTAATTCTAATAAAAAATCGGATGATAAAATCTTAGTATTATTTGGGGCACCAGGAAGTGTAATGGTTGCAACAGATAAAAGTTATGTAGGAAATTTAGTTGAATTAGCAGGAGGACAAAATATATTCTCAAATGCAGCAACTTCATTTACAACACTTAACTTAGAAGAGATAATAAAATTAAATCCAGATAAAATACTAGTTATGACTCATGCTGATCCAGAAGTTGCAAAAAAAGCAGTATCAGATGAGTTAAGCAAAGAACTATGGCAAAATGTAAATGCAGTTAAAAATAACGATATAACTTATTTAGAAAATGGTTATTTCGGTATGAGTGCAAACTTACAAATAGTTGAGGCTGTAGAAAAATTAGGAGATATATTATATGAGTAGAATAGAAACACATACTTTAAGTAGTTCTAAAAAAATATGCATGATACTTGGTACAGTTTTTATTTTATTGATTACAATATTAATATCTTTAAGAATAGGTAGTTTAGACATTTCAATCAAAGAATTACTTGAGGGAATGTTCTTAAATAGACAAAGTAACAACTTTTTAATTATTAAAGACCTTAGAATGCCGAGAGTTCTAAGTGCTGTTTTAATCGGTGGAAATCTTGCAGTAGCAGGTGCACTTTTACAAACTACTATGAAAAATCCACTAGCTGATCCTGGTATAATCGGTATATCATCAGGAGCTAGTTTAGCATCAATAGCTGTAATGGTGTTATTTTCACAATTTATAAAATACAAACTTATATTAGCTTTTATAGGTGGTATAGTAGCTGCTTGTCTTGTATATTTAATAGGAGAAGACAAGGGATTCTCACCAGTTAGAATAATTTTAGCCGGTGTATGTGTAAACTCAATCTTAAATGCATTATCATCAATGATGACAGTATTTAATAGTTCAGGAGTTTCAACTATACAAACTTGGCTTTTAGGAAGTTTAGTAAATGTAACTTGGGCAGATTTTAGAATATTAGCTTGTTATACAGTAGCAGGGCTTGTATTATGCTTATCAGTTATAAAATGCTGTGACCTTATGGGTCTTGGCGATAAAACAGCTCAAAGTTTAGGGTTAAATGTAAATAAAGTTAGAGTATTAATAACTTTTGTAGCAGTATTTTTAACAAGTATATCTACAGGAGTTGGTGGTGTTATATCATTTGTCGGACTTGTAATACCACATATATGTAGATTCTTAATAGGATCTAGTCATAAATTCTTAATACCATTTAGTTATGTTATGGGAGGATTTTTACTTCTTGTAGCAGACACAATATCTAGAAATATATTTAGACCTTACGAGATACCAGTAGGGGTAACAATGTGTTTAATAGGTGGTCCATTCTTTATTTATATACTTAGAAGGAGCAAAAGATAATGGTTAAGTTAGAAAATATAAGTTTTTCTTATAATAAAAAACAAGAATTTATAAAAGATTTATCATTAGAATTTAAAAGTGGAGAAGTTACTACTATCCTTGGACCAAATGGAAGTGGAAAAAGTACACTTTTACATATGATATCTACTTACTTAAAACCTAAGTCTGGAAAAATATATTTAGGAGATAAAGACTTAGGCAAGTTAAAACAAAAAGAAATTGCAAAATATATATCATGTGTGTATCAAGAAAATGAAGCACCAGATGATATAACTGTTAGAGACTTAGTTGCATTTGGTAGAACTATATATCCAAATGTTAAAAAAGAAGATAAAGAAGAAAATGAAAGAATGATAGACTTTGCCTTAAAAGCCACAGGTATAGAAGAAATACAAGATAAAAAAGTAGTTAATTTATCGGGTGGACAAAAGCAAAGAGCATTTATAGCAATGTCGCTTGCACAAAATACAGGCGTATTACTTCTTGATGAGCCTACAACTTATCTTGATATTTACCATCAAATAGAGATACTAGAAGTAGTAAAAACTCTAAACGAAAAGTACAATATTACGATAATAATGGTTTTACATGATTTAAACCAAGCTATAAACTATAGTCATAATATCGTAATTATGAAAAATGGGAAATTAATAAAGCAAGGTAGATCACAAGAAGTTCTAGATGAAGATACTATAAAAGATGTATATAACGTAACAGGATATATACATAAACAAGATGAAGAGGTGTACTTTATACCTAAGCAAATTTGTTAGATTATAATTTATATAATCTCATCTAATATTAATATAAAATATTTTAAACAAGGATGCTTATATAGGCATTCTTGTTTTACTAAATAGGTAATTTCCAAATATTTCAAATTAGGGGGAGAGATATGTTATCTCTAAAAAAAATAGGGCTTATAGCTCTTGGAACGATTTCATTAGCAATAGGAATAATAGGAATATTTTTACCTTTAATTCCTACAACACCACTATTACTTTTAACATCTTACTGTTATATAAGTAGTAGTGAAAAATTAAGCGAAAAATTCATGAATACAAAAATTTACGATAAATACGTTAGAAACTTCCACGAAAAAGGTGGAATGACTTTAAAAGGTAAATTAATGCTTACTATACCAGTATCATTACTTTTACTATTTATGTTTATAACTATTAAAAGCCCAATAATGAGAGTAGTTATTGTAGTTATGTGGGTTACAAAAGTTGTATTCTTTACAAAAATGAAGACGATAAAAATCGAAGAGGTGTAAAATGTTTAAAAAGAGATTATTAGAACTATGCAATAGTTCTAAAAAATGGATTGCTATGACAGTTCTAATGAACTGGATATCAATTATATGTAACATATTAGTTATCCTATTTATAGGAAATACAATAGATAGTTTAATAAAATCAGAATTAGAAATAAATTACTTAAGAGATGGTCTTTATATAGGATCACTTTTAGTAATAAGATTCTTAGCAAATTATTATTCAACAAGATTCTCACTTAACTCATCAAGTGAAGTTAAAAAAATATTAAGAGAAAAAATATATGAAAAATTATTAAATATAGGTGTAAATTACAATAAATTTATATCTACATCATCAGTAGTACAAATAGGTGTTGATGGTGTTGAGGCGTTAGAAATATACTTTGGTAGATTTTTACCACAATTATTCTACAGTGCATTAGCTCCACTTACATTATTTGTAGTAGTATCATTTATAAGCTTTAAAGTAGCATTAGTATTATTAATATGTGTACCTTTAATACCGCTTACAATAATGGCAGTTATGAAAATAGCTAAAAAATTATTAAGCAAATACTGGGGTGTATATACTAATTTAGGTGATTCATTCTTAGAAAATCTTCAAGGTCTTACTACTTTAAAAATATTTGACTTAGATGAAGAAAAAAATAAAGAGATGAATGAAGATGCAGAAAACTTCAGAAAAATAACAATGAGAGTTTTATTAATGCAGTTAAATTCAATAACAATAATGGATTTAGTTGCTTACGGTGGTTCAGCAATAGGTATATTAATAGCTATAAGCCAATTTAGAAATGGGATAATAACTCCTGGTGGGCTTTTAATTATAATACTTTTAAGTGCAGAATTCTTCTTACCGATGAGACTTTTAGGTTCACTATTCCACGTTGCTATGAATGGTATATCAGCAAGTGATAGAATATTTGACTTACTTGATATAGAAGTAGAAGAAAAACCATCTTTAACTGAAGAACAAATGAAATCTCTTGAAAATATAGACATAAAATTAGAAAACGTGTCTTATAGTTACGACAAGAAAAGAACAATATTAGAAGATATAAATATAGACATAAAAGAAAAACAAACTGTTGCGTTTGTCGGAGAAAGTGGTTCGGGAAAAAGTACAATCACTAGCTTACTTCTTAAAATAGACGAAGTAGATAAAGGTGCTATAACATTTAACGGAATTAACTTAAACGACATACCATTTGATGTATTAAATAAAAAAGTTGGATTTATAAACCACAACGCTTATATATTCAACACAACAATAAGAGAAAATATAAAAATGGGTAAAAAAGATGCTACAGATGAAGAAATCTATGCAGTATTAAAAGAAGCAAACTTAGATAGCTTCGTTAAAAACCTTCCAAACAAATTAGATACAAAAGTTGGAGAAGGCGGAAACTTACTTTCTGGTGGACAAAAACAAAGACTTTGTCTTGCTAGAACAATAATCAAAAACCCAGATATCTATATATTCGACGAGGCTACTTCAAATATAGACGTAGAAAGTGAAGAGAAGATTTGGGAAAGTATAGAAAAAATATCTAAAGATAAAACAGTTATAATAATTTCACACAGATTATTAAACGTTAAAAATGCAGATACAATCTACATGTTAGAAAATGGAGTAATAGCTGAAAGCGGAAACCATAACGAGCTTATGCTAAAAGGCGGAGTATATAAAAACTTAGTAGATCACCAAAATGATTTAGAAAACATATACAGCGAATTAGAAAGTAAAAACTTAGAAAAAACTTCAGATGAAATCGAGGTGATATAGTATGAATAAAGAGAGACAATCAGGATTTAAAATAATGTTAAGACTTATAAAAGTCTTAAAACCACTAGCACCAATAATGATGATAACTATATCATTCGGTATATTAGGATTTTTAGCTGCAACTGCAATAACATCATTTGGTATGGTTGCAGGAGCAGATATATTAGGATTTAATGTAGGTATGAGTGCCTCTACTGCTATAAAAATAGTTATAGCTTGTGCAATACTTAGAGGTATACTTAGATTTATAGAGCAGTATTCAGGACACTTTATAGCCTTTACAATACTTGCAATATTAAGAGATCAAGTTTTTAAAGCGTTAAGAAAATTAGCTCCAGCAAAACTTGAGTCAAAAGAAAAAGGTAGTTTAATATCTATAATAACAAGTGATATAGAATTATTAGAAGTATTCTATGCTCATACAGTAGCTCCAATAGCAATAGGTGTAGTGACATCAATTATAATAGCATGCGTATTATTTAGTATAAACCCAGTATTCGGGGCATTATCAGTAGTATTTTATTTAATAGTAGGATATTTTATACCAGTATTCTCATCAAAATTTGCTAAACAAGGTGGGGTTGAATATAGAGCTGCATTTGCAGATTCAAACTCATACTTCTTAGAAAGTTTAAATGGTATAAAAGAAATACTTTTATTTGATAAAGGTGAAGATAGAAAAAATGCTATAAACGAAAATAGTGAAAACTTACACGAGAAAATGGGTGTAATAAAAGGTCATGAGGGAATAATAAGAGCCTTCACTGATATAGTAATAATGATAGCAATACTTACATTCTTATTTGTAAGTATAGAGTTAAATAAACAAGGTCAAATAACAATAGGACAAGGATTAGTTGCAATAGTAACTCTTGCAAGTTCATTTGGACCAGTTGTTGCACTAAGCAACTTATCAAACAACTTAATTCAAACATTTGCATGTGCACAAAGACTATTTGATATATTAGACGAAGTGCCAGTAGTTGAAGATGTAGAAGGTGAAATAGAACTTTCTTCAAAAGATATAAAAGTAGATAATATAAGCTTTGATTATGAAAATAGAGAAAATATATTAAAAGACTTATCACTTGATATTAAAAAAGGTGAAAAAGTCGCTATAATAGGTGAGAGTGGATCTGGTAAGAGTACACTTCTTAAATTAATGATGAGATTCTGGAATGTAAATAAAGGTGAAATCTCAATAGGTGATGAAAACTTAAAAAATATACCTACAAAAACTTTAAGAAAATCTCAAACTCTAGTGAGTCAAGATACATTCTTATTTAACGATACAATATTAAATAACATCAAAATGGGTGATAGAAATGCAAGCTTTGAAGAAGTTGTAGAGGCCGCTAAAAAAGCATCTATCCATGAGTTTATAATGAAACTTCCACAAGGATATGAAACAAATGTTGGAGAATTAGGTGGAAACTTATCATCAGGTGAAAAACAAAGAATGTCTATGGCTAGAGCATTCTTAAGAAATAGTGACATACTTATACTAGACGAGCCTACAAGTAACTTAGATACATTAAATGAGGCAAGTATATTAAAAAGTATAGATGATGAATGTAAAGATAAAACAATAGTAATGGTATCTCATAGAAAATCAAGTAGTGCAATATGCAATAAGAGATACGGATTAGAAAACAAAAAACTTGTACGTATACAATAAATATAGTACTAGATAGAGTTTTATAGTTTAGTAGGCCTGTGATTTATCATACGGCCTACTTTAAATTGAATTTATGAGGAAATGGAAGATAGATATGAGTAGAATAGAAAGAGAAAAAAAGATAATAGGCGTTATGGTAGATATCTACTGTAAGAAAAAACATAAACACAAAGACGGTTTATGTGAAGAATGCCAAGAATTATTAGATTACAGTAGACAAAGACTAGATAAGTGTAAATTCGGTGAAGAAAAAACTTACTGTCAAAAATGTCCTATACACTGCTATAAAAAAAGCATGAAAGAAAAAGTAAAAGACGTTATGAAGTTCAGTGGTCCTAGATTATTAATATACAGACCAGTTGATTTCTTCAGACATCTTATAGGAAAATAAGAAAATATTTAGCTTAAAGATTTTTGCAATTTATTATAAAAAGGAGATAAAGTTTTTGTGATTTATCTCCTTTTTTTGCTTATTTCCCTTGCAATTTGTGCCATTTTTATGGATAATAGATATAGCTAAAAATAATATAATAATAGTAAAAATATGTATTGTATATTGTTTATAATTATAGAATATACAATTAAAAAAATGGAGGTATATAATGGAAATAAACTTTAAAACTTCAGGAATATGCTGTAGAGAAATGAACTTCTCAGTTGATGAAAATAACACAATAACTGACGTTGAATTCATAGGTGGATGTAACGGAAACCTTTCAGGAATGGCTAAATTATTAATAGGACAAAATGCATTAGAAGTTGCAGACAAATTAGAAGGAACTACTTGTGGAAACAAAATGACTTCATGTCCAGACCAATTATCAAAAGCTATAAAAGAAAATATAAAATAATTACATAGATAAAATATATTTATATTTAGTATTAATATATAATTATTGACAAAAATTTTGACTTTGAATATAATATAATGTATATGTATATAAAATCAAAATTTGTCAATAATAATATAAAAAGCTAAGATAAGGAATAGTAATAATAATAACTTAAACAGAAAGTAGCCGGTTGATGAGAGGCGCACTAGGGATATTATGAATACACCTTTGAGCTTCACTCTGAAATAATAGTAGGAAGTGACGTGAGCACACGTTATAGTGCAGAGTTTTTAACTCACTGAGGTAGATAATGTGAATTATCTATAAACAAAGGTGGTAACGCGAGATATGCCCTCGTCCTTTAGATAGGACGAGGGCTTTTATATTTTACAAAATAAATTTTTCATATTAACTAAATTAAAACTTAATAAATATTTTAAAAAATTTATTAAAACATGAAATTATATTTAATTTTAAATAAAGGAGTGAATAAAATGACAGTATACGAAGAATTAGTCGAAAGAGGACTTATCGCGCAAGTAACTGACGAAGACGAATTAAAAGAATTAATAAATGCAGGTAAAGCTACATTCTATATAGGATTCGATGCTACTGCTGATTCTCTACATGTAGGTCACTTTATGGCTTTATGCTTAATGAAGAGATTACAAATGTCTGGTAACAGACCTATAGCGCTAGTAGGTGGAGGAACTACAATGATAGGTGATCCATCTGGTAGAAGTGATATGAGACAAATGATGACTCCAGAGATGATAAATCACAACTGTGAGTGCTTCAAAAAACAAATGGCTAAATTTATAGATTTCTCAGATGACAAAGCAGTATTAGTAAACAACGCTGACTGGCTACTTGACTTAAATTATGTAGACGTATTAAGAGAAGTTGGTTCTTGCTTTAGCGTTAACAGAATGCTTTCTGCTGAATGTTACAAACAAAGAATGGACAGAGAAGGTGGGCTTACTTTCTTAGAATTCAACTACATGATAATGCAAGCTTACGATTTCTATCAATTATACCAAAAATACGGATGCCAAATGCAATTAGGTGGTAACGACCAATGGTCAAACATGCTTGCAGGAACTGACCTAATAAGACGTAAATTAGGAGAAAATGCATACGCTATGACTATAACTCTTCTTCTTAACTCTGAAGGTAAGAAAATGGGTAAAACTCAATCAGGTGCTGTATGGCTAGACCCTAATAAAACTTCTCCATTTGAATTCTACCAATACTGGAGAAACGTATCAGATGCTGACGTTATAAAATGCTTAAAAATGCTTACTTTCTTACCACTTGAAGAAATAAAAGCAATGGAAAACTGGGAAGGTAGCGAACTTAATAAAGCTAAAGAAATACTTGCATACGAATTAACTAAATTAGTTCACAGCGAAGAAGATGCAGTAGCTGCTCAAGAAAGTTCAAGAGCATTATTTAGCCAAGGAAATGCTGCAAATATGCCTACTGTTGAGTTAAGTGAAGATGATTTAGAAGAAGGTAAAATAGATATAATAAGCTTACTTGTTAAAGCTGACCTTGCACCAACAAGATCAGAAGCTAGACGTAATATACAACAAGGTGGAGTTTCTGTAAATGGTGAAAAAATAACAGATATCCAAGCTACAGTTTCTAAAGAAGAATTAGAAGGTGACGGAGCAGTTGTAAAACGTGGTAAAAAGAAATTCAAAAAAGTTATAGTAAAATAATTTATATTTAATATAAAAAAGGAGTTATGAAATTAATCATAGCTCCTTTTTATATTAATTTTTTGTTTTTACTATTTAACTCCCATTATACCATCGACTAATACATCTACACTTGCATTTAAGAAGTAGTCATTTATATTTACATCTTTTAAAGCTTCTCTTATAGACTGTTCATTGTGTTTAACACCAGTTAATTTCTCTTCTATAAATGATACATCTTCTTTTCCAAAGAAATCACCAAAGAATTTAATATCAGTTATAATTCCTTTTTCTACATTTAAATTAAACTCAACGTTTCCTCCAGCATATTTTAATTCATTGCTTAGAGCAAATTTTGGTGAGTTACCATAGTTCCAATCCCAAGTACTGTATTTTTCTTCTACTAATTTTTCTATAGAGGCTATGTCTTCCTCAGTCATAGTATACATTTTACTATCTTTGTCTGTTTTAGCTACAAAATCCATTAAGTAATCTTTAAATTCTAAAACTGTCATAGGTTGTTTTAAATGCTCACTTATATTAGTTACTCTCGATTTAACAGATTTAACAGATTTACCTTCAAATTTTATAGGTTTTACTTTAAGTGCAGCAGATAAGTCGTTTATTTCAGAAGAAAATAATAAAGTACCGTGGTGCATAACTTTATTTTGATAGTTGTATTGAGCGTTTCCTGAGAACTTTTGTCCGTCTATTAATAAGTCATTACGTCCAGAGAATTCTGCATTTATTCCAAGTCCTTTTAAAGCTTCTACAATAGGCATAGTAAAGCGTTTAAAATCACTAAAGCTATTGTTGTTACAAGCTATAAATGTAAAGCATAAATTTCCTAAATCATGAAAAACTGCTCCTCCACCTGATTGTCTTCTAACTACTTTTATGTCGTGTTCTTTTACGTATTCGTAATTTATTTCAGATAAAGTATTTTGGTTTTTTCCAACTACAATTGCTGATTCATTTCTCCAAAGTAAAAATAAATCTTCATTTGTATTTTTTAAGAAGTATTCTTCCATTGCTAAATTAAAGTAGGGATTTGTTCTTTCGTTGTAAATTAATAACATTAAATTGTTGTCCTCCTATGGATTTAAAATATTTTTAATATGAATACAATATAAATTTATATTTTAATAGTAATACTTTCGACATAAATATAAAAAATCCTTTAATTTGTATCAAAATTTTTCCAATGACTTTTAGATAAATAAAAACTTAATTTTAAATACTTTCTTTATTTAAATCTTTATTTTCAGATTTAAAAAGATTAAATTTTTTTCTAATAAAGTGAATTATAGGGACTATATAAAGATAAAATGCAAACGGGATATAGCTGTAGATATTTATTTTAAGTAGTGAAGAAGGCACAAGAGCAGCTATACACCAAGGAATTAGTGCAGGAGTTAATATTGCTGAGTTTGAAATATCAAGTGCCAATTCATCATTTGGCTGATCTTTATATAAATCTTTGACAATATCGAGTGTCAAAATAATAGCTATAGTTTGACTACAACCTACAGCGGCGTTTATTATTCCAAGAATTACTGTTACTAAAAAGATAGATGATTGGGATAAGTTTTTTTCTTTTAATTTTTCTTTAAAGCTATCAAATATATTGAGTCCGCTGAAAAATCCTGAAATACAGCAAGAAATTATAATTATATAACATGTTTTTAACATGGAGATTATACCTCCACCTTGAATTATATTTTTTAATACATCAGAATTATTTGTATAGCCTAAAATAAGACAATTTAAAAAGTTATAAATACTTGTATGTTGGATTAATATATCTAATATAAAAGCACATAATATGCTTATTGGTAGAGAGTGAGTTATTTTGACTTTAAATATAGAAAGTAAAAATAGTACGATAGCTGGCAATAATAATAAGATAGATACATTGTAGTAATTATATAATTCTATACTAAGGCGATTATCTATAGATGTAAGTGGGTATTTAAGTGAAAATACGAGGTAAAATACTATGCACAAAATAAAAGGAATAATATTATCAATTACTAGTTTTTTTACATAATCAAATAATTTTAAATTAGTCAAATTACAAAGCAAAAGTAAACTTGATGACAGGGGAGAAGTTCTATCTCCAAAATATGCCCCAGAAAAAATTGCCCCACCTAATAGACCTAAGTTAATTCCAGCTGCTTTTCCTATTATAACAAGGGGTATTCCTACAGCGCTTACTGTTCCAAAAGAAGTTCCAATAAGCATAGATACTAAACTCGTAATCAAAAACGCGCACAATATAAATAAATTAGGATTTATATATTTTAAAGCGTAGTAAATAATACTAGAAATTACACCGGAGCTTAACCATGAGCTTATAAGCATACCTATTAAAATCAATATAATTATTATATCTAGTGATTTTTTAGTCTCAACCCAATAAAGCATTCCTATTTTTTTTAGTGAGTATCCTCTTTTTAAAGCGACAAATGTAAAAAATAAAAGAGATATACTAAGTCCGAATCCAAGGAATATATTATTTAATACACTAAATACAAGTATTAATAAAGTAAATAATATCCCTATAAAAATTAACATAAAATATACCTTCTTTCCAATTAATTTGATTTATTAAATTGTAGCACAGGAGAGTATACTTTAAATCATATTTAGTAATTATTCTAAATAAAACGTAAATGTAATATTACTTTAAAAAGTGTAGATAATATAT
>OLSO01001244.1_pt1 | contig 20426 bp, 18 predicted proteins | sample 1672441 | NCBI WGS metagenome assembly OLSO01 (sample SAMEA3136686, study PRJEB25190) | human gut metagenome | biome: human gut; feature: human-associated habitat; material: faeces | place: Austria | collected 2013 | reverse complement strand
TGTTCATTCATGCAAGCATGACTCACACTTTTGACCGGAAATCTATCTGTCTCTGCCAGCTCGATTCCGCTTCGCTGCATCTCGCTGTGGCTTCTCGCCATATAGATTTCCAGCCAAAAATGTTCATTCATGCAAGCATGACTCACACTTTTGACCGGAAATCTATCTGTCTCTGAATAGTTACATTTTATCAAAAAACATCGCGGCAGACAACCTTGACTTTACCTATGGGCGGTGTTAAAATTTCAAAGAGTAGAAGAAAACCAGGAGGTTTGACAAAATGAGTTACGACAAGCTTAATGAAAAGATTATGGATATGCAGGATGAAATTATCAAAGCCGTTCAGGGCTGTGTACAGATCGACAGTGTAAAAGCTGCTCCGGAAGAGGGAGCTCCTTACGGAAAAGGCTGCCGTGCAGCTCTGGATTACGCTCTGAAGCTGGGCGAGAGCCTGGGGTTCAAGACCGGAAACGTGGGTAACCGTGTGGGTTATGTGGAGTTCGGTGAGGGCGACGAGATGGTCGGTGTTCTGGGTCATCTGGACGTTGTTCCGGTGGGCGAAGGCTGGACTTATCCTCCCTTCGGAGCAGAGATCCACGACGGTAAACTCTATGGCCGTGGCGTGCAGGACGATAAGGGACCGACCATTGGCGCCATCTACGGACTGAAAGCGATCCGCGATCTGGGCCTGCCGATCAACCGCCGTATCCGTGTCCTTTTCGGTACTGATGAGGAGAACGGTTCTTCCTGCGTTCGTTATTATATCGAGAACGGCGGAGAGCTTCCGACTCTGGGCTTCACCCCCGATGGCGATTATCCGCTGATCTTCTGTGAGAAAGGCGCTCACAACATGCTGGTAGGCAAGAAAATCACCGATCCGGGCAAGATCAAAGTGAAATCCTTCCACGGCGGCATCGCAGCCAACGTGGTAACTCCCTACTGCAAACTGGTGGTAGAGGGCGATATTCCGGTAGCTGAAGTGGAAGGTGTCCGCGTACATAAAGAAGGAAACGACACTATCGTTGAGGCAGACGGTTTCGGCGCTCATGGAAGCACTCCGGAGAAAGGTATCAACGCAGCAGAGCGTCTCTTTGAGGCAGTCAAAGACGTTGATTTCGGCGGCGATTTCCAGCACATGATCAACTTTGTGAGAAACGAGCTGAACGGCGAGACCAACGGTAAGACCCTTGGCATCTACTATCAGGATGACGAGACCGGCGAGACTACCGTAAACCTTGGCGTTGTAAATTACGACGGCGAGGAGATGAGCCTGACCCTGGATATCCGCTATCCGAAGAACGCAGTTGTGGCAGATGTCAGCGCCAATGTGGAAGCTGCTCTTAAGAAAGAGGACATGGGCGTTCTTCGCTGCATAATCACCCCGATCCTTTATATCTCCAAAGAGACTCCGCTGATCAAGAAGCTCTGCAAGGTTTATGCAGAGGAGACCGGCGAATACCTGGAGCCCCTGGCAATCGGCGGCGGTACTTATGCGAAAGCCTTCAAGAACATGGTTGCGTTCGGACCGGAATTCCCGGGACAGGGCAGCGCCATCCATCAGCCGAACGAGTTTGTCGAGATCGACAAGATGATGAAATCCTGCCAGATCGTAGCAGCAGCGATGTATGAGCTGGCTCAGAAAGACTGATAACAAATGAAAAAAAGCCTTGCGAATCTGGCGGACAGACCGTAGGGGATAGTGATCCGCCGCGGCATTCTGATTTTCAGCGTGCCGTGGCGGATTCTTTTTTGAAAAATAAGAGAAAGGAATCGTGAAGGTGGACGGCGTGCCGGTGGAGGAGTACAGTCTCGCCCATCTTCGAGATGCCGTGGCCATGGTGCTTCAGAAAACTATTTTGACGCCCATACCCACGGGGAAATGATGAGCCGTTTTACCAATGATGTGGACACGATTCAGGAGGTCTTGAATAACAGCTTTTCCATGATGATTCAGAGCTTCCTGGTGCTGACGGGAACCGTCACGATGCTGATGGTCTTAAATGTGCCGCTGTCTCTCATCGTGCTGTTTTTCCTGAGTTGTATGTTTGCCTTCATCAAGTATAACAGCAAACGGAGCAAGCGTTATTTCAACGAGCAGCAGGCGGCCATGGGAGAACTCAACGGTTTCGTGGAGGAGATGGTGGCCGGCCAGAAGGTGGAGAAAGTCTTCAACCATGAGGCCATCAATTTTGCAACCTTTTGTAAGAAAAATGAGAAGCTCCGGAAGGCATCCACGGCGGCACTGTCCTACTCGGGAATGACGGTTCCCACAATCTTCTGGCGATCGCCCGGGCTGCGATTTCCCGGCCTCCGGTGCTGATTCTGGACGAGGCTACCAGCTCCATCGATACCCGCACGGAAGCTCTCATCGAGAAAGGCATGGATGCCCTTATGGAGAACCGGACGGTTTTCGTCATCGCTCACCGGCTTTCCACAGTGAAAAATTCCAAGGCCATCCTGGTTCTGGAAAAGGGAAAGATCATCGAGAGAGGGGATCATCAGGAGCTTTTGGAAGAAAAAGGGCGCTATTATCAGTTATATACAGGAAAAGTGGAGCTGGATTAAAACAAATCAGAATATTCAGGCTTGTATCCTGAGCAGAAAAAGTGTAGTATTAGAGATGACAGAAACATCTGGGAGGAATGAATATGACAGTAGAAGAATTGATCGCAATGCTTGAGATGCAGGAAGAGATCCTGCAGTTTAATCATTTTACCAATGAGGATGCCTGGGAACTTGGAAATATCATGGTGGCAGAGGCCAGACGAAGAAAGATGCCAGTGGTCATCAGCATCCGCCTGAACAATGGATATACCGTATTCCAGTATGCGGGAGACGGCACGAACCTTCACAATGAAAACTGGCTCCGGAGAAAATTCAACACCGTGAAAACACTGGAAAAGAGCAGCCTTTATACCTACATGCTGCTTCGGAAGAACGAAGAGACCATGGAAAATCTTTTCCTGGATGAAAAAGAATACGCCTGCTGCGGCGGCGGTTTCCCGGTTCGGGTGGAAGAAGTGGGCGTGATCGGAGCCATTCTGGTGTCCGGTCTGGACCATGTCTCCGACCACGATTTTATTGTGAAATGTGTGAGCAGATATCTGCATATCGATGAAGTGCCGAGAATCCGGGGCGACATCCTTTCCTGAAAAAATTTATGACCAGAAGGCCTTTTCCATATCCTCCGGAAGCGGAGCGGTAAAGGAAAGGGCCTTTCCTGTTATGGGATGAAGAAAGGAAAGGCGGTGGGAGTGGAGCGCCTGGCGGCTGATCCGGCTGCACTCGGGATAATAGAGATAATCTCCGATCAGGGGACAGCCGATATAGCCCATATGAACCCGGATCTGATGAGTCCGGCCGGTTTCCAGCTTTAAGGAAACCAGAGAGAGACCATTTCGAATCTCCAGTCGTGCAAAATGGGTCACGGCCGGTTCACCGGTCTCAAAGTTGACCTCCCGCAGGATGGCAGAGCCTTTTTTCCTGCCGATTGGAGCGGAGATCGTGCCATTTTCAGGGGGAATTCCCTTGACGATGGCCAGATATTCTCGGTGAATCTCCCGTTTTCCGACCATATCGGAAAGGATGGAGGCGGAGAGCAGGTGTTTGGCGACGATGAGAAGGCCTGTGGTGTCCCGGTCCAGCCGGTTGATACAGCGGTAGACGAAATCCTCTCCGTGCTGCTGATAATGCCAGGTGAGGGCATCGGCCAGGGTGTTTCCGTGGTTCTGAAAAGAAGGGTGGATGGGCATGTCAGCGGGCTTATTGACCACCAGCAGGTCCTCATCCTCATAAACGATCTCAAAAGGAAGGGGAGCGGGCATGATCGCCTCGCTCCCTTCTGCTTTTTCCAGAAGACGGACCCGGATCCGGTCGCCGGCCTTTAACGCTACTGTCGTAAAGGTTGGCTGAGCGTTTCTCAAAAGGCCGTCTTCTGTCTCTTTGAGCTGCCGAATCAGATGTCTCGAATATCCCTTCTCCCGGAGAAAATCTCCGATTTTTCTGCCTTCCTCGGCAGCGGTGATCTGATATTCAAAAATCCGTTCCATTTAATATGCTTTTACCTCGTTCCAGAGCTCATTGTACTCAAAATCCATATCCGATCCAAGATAAGTGTAGGTCTCACAGTTTTTCAGCATGTCCGCTGTGGGGAAAGCGATCGTGCTGTTGCGGATATCGTCGTCTTCGATAAGGGCTCTGGCTGCTTTGTTCGGGGTGGAATAGGTGATGTACTCAAAATTCTTGAGGGCGATTTCCGGGCGGCAGAGGAAATCCAGAAATTTCAGCGCATTTTCTTTGTGCCGGGCGTTTTTCGGGATGACCCAGCCGTCGATCCAGACGTTGGAGCCCTCCTTCGGGATCACATATTCCAGGTTCGGGTTTTCTCTCTGGGTGTAGATGGCCTCTCCGGAGTAGATGACGCCGAGAGCGGCCTCGTTTCCGATCATTTTATCGCGGACCTGATCGACCACATAGGCCTGAACCAGATCTTTCTGTTCCTTCAGGGAATCGGCGGCTTCCTGAAGCTCCTTGCTGTCGGTGGAGTTTAAGGAATAGCCGAGACGTTTCAGGGCTACGGCAAAGGTGTCGCGGACGCTGTCCTGCATGAGAATTTCATCCTTGTATTTCTCATCCCAGAGGATATCCCAGCTGTCCACGGGTTCGTCTACCATGGTCTTGTTGTAAAGGATCCCCACGGTACCCCAGCAATAGGGGACGCAGTAGCGGTTTCCGGGGTCAAACTGCTCGGCGGATTTCAGATAATCCGGATCGATGTTGGAAATATTCGGGATTTTGTTGTAATCCAACGGCTCCAGAAGGTCATTTTCGATCATTTTCTGCACCATATAATCGGAGGGACAGATGACATCGTAGACGACAGCGCCGGCTTCCACTTTGGGGTACATGATTTCGTTGGTCTCAAATTCATCATAGATGATGGAAATGCCGGTCTCTTCCTCGAATTCATCCAGCACATCGGGATCGATATATTCTCCCCAGTTATAGACCACCAGGGAATTGGAGGTGGCGGCATCTGCTGGATCTTCTTTTTTACAGCCGGAAAAGGTAAGAGCGGCAAGAAGGAGTGTGGCTCCCAGTACAATCGAACGTTTCATGGCGATGGCTCCTTTTCAGATTAGTCAGCTTTCTTTCTGCGCTTCGGGCGGTAATTGGAGAGCAGAAGAAGGATCAGTACGGCGAGGAAAAGCAGGCTGGAAAGGGCATACATTTCCGGTTTGATGCCTTTTTTTACCTCTGTATAGATCTTGGTGGAAAGCGTGTCAAAACCGGCTCCCTTTACAAAGTGGGTGATGACGAAATCATCCAGGGACATCGTGAAAGCCAGGAGGAAACCGGAGAGGATTCCGGGCATCAGGTCCGGAAGGGTGGTTTTGTAAAAAGCGTAAAATGGGGTGGCTCCAAGATCCAGGGCGGCCTCATAGGTGTAGCGGCTGGTCTGCCGGAGCTTCGGCATGATGCTTAAGATCGTGTATGGAATATTAAAAGTAATATGTCCGATCAGCACGGTCCAGAAGCCGAAGGGCAGCTCCCGGTCAAAATGGGAAAGGAAATTTCCGATGACCAGGAAAACCAGCATCAGGGAGATACCGGTGACGATCTCTGCATTCAGCATGGGTATGTTGGCGATGCCCATGAAAAGGGAACGCCAGCGTTTTTTCATATTGTTCATGGCCATGCAGGCGCAGAGGCCGATGAGGGTGGCCACGAGAGCGGAGAGAAAGGCGATGACCATCGTATTTCGAAAGGCCAGAAGGATCTCTTCATTCTGGAAAAGTTCGGTGTACCAGCGGGTGGTAAAACCGCCCCAGCGGGCCCGGCTCTTGGACTGGTTGAAGGAGAGCACCATCAGTGTCAGGATGGGCGCGTACAAAAGCACGAAAATAAAGACCAGATAAATATTGGAGCAGACTTTTTTCAGTGTTTTCATTTAGAATGACGCCCCCTTTCCCTCTTTGTCGTATTTGTTCATGATGGCCATACTGATGGCGATGAAGATCATCAGCACGAGGGAGAGTCCGCTTCCCATGTGCCAGTTGTTGACCTGTTTGAACTGTTGCTCGATGACGTTTCCGATGAGCAGGATCTTGCTTCCGCCCAGAAGGTCAGAGAGCACGAAAGTGGTCATGGCGGGCACGAACACCATCGTGATACCGCTTATGACTCCCGGAAGAGTCAGCGGGAAAATAACCTTCGTGAAGGTCTGGAATTTATTTGCCCCCAGATCCTCGGCTGCCTGGATCACGCTTAAGTCTACCTTGATGAGACTATTATAAATAGGAAGCAGCATGAAGGGCAGGAAGTTGTAGATCATACCCAGAATGATAGCGTAGGGGGTATTGATGATCCTTAAGGTGGGCAGATGGAGAAAACGGAGCACGGTGTTGATGACGCCGTTTTTCTCCAACAGGGTCTGCCAGGCCATGGTCCTAAGCAGAAAGTTCATCCACATCGGGATGATGAAGATCAGGACGATGAGCTGGCTCTTGTTTCCTTTTAATTTGCTTAAAATCATGGCCAGAGGATAGGACATGACAAGACAGGCCACGGTGCTTACCAGAGAGAGGAGCAGGGCCAGCCACAGGGATTTGAGATAGTGGGGGGCCAGGATCCGCTTGACATTTTCAAGGGTAAAGCTTCCGTCATCCCCGGTGAAGCCGTAATAGATCACCATGAGGAGTGGAATCGCGATAAAGGCTACGGTCCAGACGAGGAAAGGACCGGCCAGGAGAGCTTTGTTTTTAGTTTTCAATATTGGCAGCCTCCTCATCTTCAGATTCCGGTTTGTTCATGATCTGGATATCGAAGGGATCCACGGAAATGCCAACCTTCGTACCTACGGGAAAACAGTCGGTGCTGTGCACCAGCCACTCGTAGCCATTTGCCATGACCTCCATCTCATAATGGACGCCTTTGAAGATCAGATGGGTGACAACGCCGTCGATGATGCCTTCCTCGGGTTTGACGAGATCCACATCCTCGGGACGGATCACGACGTCCACCGGGCGGTTCTGGCCGAAGCCGGTGTCCACGCAGCGAAATCTGACGCCGAGGATCTCCACTAGTTTATCCTCCAGCATGATGCCGTCGATGATGTTGCTGTCTCCGATAAAGTCGGCGACGAAGGCATTTTCCGGCTCATTGTAGATATCCACGGGAGTGCCGATCTGCTGAATGTAACCCTGGTTCATGACCACGATGGTATCGGACATCGTGAGGGCCTCCTCCTGGTCGTGGGTGACATAGATGAAGGTGATGCCCAGTTCATTTTTCAGGCGGATCAGCTCGTACTGCATGTCCTGACGGAGTTTCAGGTCCAGAGCGCCTAAGGGCTCGTCCAGAAGCAGGACCTTTGGCTCGTTTACAATGGCGCGGGCGATGGCGATACGCTGCTGCTGGCCGCCGCTTAAGGAATCCGGATTCCGGTTTTCAAAACCCTCCAGGTTTACGAGCTTTAAAGCGTATTTGATCTTATCCTGAATGTAGGCGTCGCTTTTTTTCTTGATCTTGAGGCCGAAGGCAATGTTCTCGGCGATGGTCATATGGGGAAAAAGGGCGTATTTTTGGAAAACGGTATTCAGCTGTCGTTTGTTTGGCGGAAGGGAAGTGATATCCTTGCCGTCAAAGATGATCCGGCCCTGATCGGGGGTCTCAAAGCCGCCGATGAGGCGCAGCGTCGTGGTCTTTCCGCATCCGCTGGGGCCGAGGAGCGTGAGAAACTCATTCTCACGGATATAGAGATTCAGATCGTCCAGGACCATCTGGCCGTCGTAGGATTTGGAAATATGCTGTAAATCGATGAGATGTTTGCTCATGGTCGTTTTTTCTCCTTCGTGGTTGATTAGAAGCTCGGGGGAGAGCTGATCCAGAGAACCTGGGCCGGCGTCTTGCTGGGGTTCTCGAGGTAATGACTCTTGTTGGGGATCAGATAAAAGGTTTCCCCTTTTTTGGCTTTATAACTCTTATTTCCGATATGGATTGTGACCGTTCCGGTAAGGACATAGCCAAATTCCTCTCCCTCATGAGGAAGATCCATATAGGTGGTGCCGCCGGGCCCGAGAGTCAGGCGGATGGGTTCCATGATGTTCCGCTGAGCGTTGGGAACAATCCACTCGATGGTGTTGTTCAGCTCAGGATCGGTTTTAACGAAGTAATCTTCGGCTTTGAAAACGATCTGCTCCTCGGGAGCTTCGTAGAAAAATTCATTAAGGCTGCTGCCCAGGACCTGCAGGATATCTGTCAGAGTAGCGATGGAAGGGGAGGTCAGATCCCGCTCCAGCTGGGAAATAAATCCCTTGGACAGTTCGGAACGGTCTGCCAGCTCTTCCTGGGTCAGACCCTTGGCGATCCTGAGGTCCTTGATCTTCTTGCCTATCTCCATATAGTCACCTTCTTCTTAAGGAATACAGACAAATTGCTTCGCTCGAAGCAGCTCACGCAATTTTGCATCCATGTAATTCTAAACTTCAAGTTTAGTCACACTAAACAATGATTATACAGAATCCGCGCAGAATGTCAACCACATTTTTGTAAAAAACATACGCAATTTCTATTAACAAAAAGGGAGGTTTATGGTAAAATAAAGAAAAATGTGCGAAGAAACGGAATCTTTCTGTCCGTTTTTAACAGAATCGAGAAGCAGGAGGACAAGAAAATGTACAACAGTAACGATAAATATGTGGCATATGTGGGCACCTACACCCATGGAAGCAGCATTGGCATCCATGTCTACGATCTGGATGTGGAGAACGGCTACATGACCGAGCGGAATGTGGTGCCGGTAAACAACGCTTCCCATATCGCCAAATCTAACAGCGGCAAATATCTCTATTCCATCGCCGATGAGGGAGTGGCTGTGATGAAGATCGGAGCCGACGGCGGCCTGACCCCGATCAATAAAGTGGGGATTGATGGCATGAGAGGCTGTTTCCTTTCCACCGATAAGGCAGGAAAATTCCTCTTTGTGGGCGGCTACCACGACGGAAAAGTCACCGTGGTACATACCCACAGTGACGGAAGACTGGGAAGAGTCATGGACGGCATTTTCCATAAAGGTCTCGGCAGCGTGGCAGAGAGAAACTTCCGGCCCCACATCAGCTGTGTGATGCCCACACCGGACAACAAGTTCCTCTGCGTCGTGGACAGCGGCGTGGACCATATCAATATCTATACGGTCAATCCCACGACCGGCCGCCTGAAAATGGTGGATATTCTCCGCTGTGAGCTGGAGTCTGCTCCCCGCTGGATTCGTTTCAGCCGCGACGGCAAGTTTGCCTATGTGATCTGTGAGCACAGCAACGAGATTCTGGTATATACTTATGACGGTTCCGGACGGCTGCCAGAGTTCGAGCTGGTTCAGAAAGTTCCGACTTATCTGGACAACGACGAAAGCGCGAAGGCCGCTTCCGCTCTGAAGATTTCCCCGAGCGGCGATTATCTCTACTGTTCTACAGCGGGAGAGGAGACTGTGGGAATCTTTAAGATCGATCACGAGACCGGCAAGCTTACGAAGATCTGCATACTTCCGATCAGTGGCAAGTACCCCAAGGATGTGGCAGTCTTCCCGGATGAAAAGACGCTGGTGGTCTTAAATCACGAGTCCAACGAGATTCGCTTTTTCCAGGTGGACTACGAGAAAGGCCTCATGGTCATGAAAGGAAAACCCATCCGCATCGAAACACCGAACTGCATTCTGATTTCCAAGGTCGGAGAATTTACAGACTAATAACAAATAAAATGGACATGTCGCCGGTAGGCGACATGTCCATTTTATTTGTTAAAGAAACGGATCAGATTGTCCATACGGGACGGGATGCTTGCAAAAAGCATATCGAGAAGCGTGATGGCGGCCATGGCTTCCACCACGACAACAGCTCTCGGAACGATGATCGGGTCGTGACGGCCTTTGATCCGGACGCGGATATTTTCACCGCTCTTGTTGACTGTATCCTGTTCCATGGAGATGGAGGGCGTGGGCTTGATGGCAGCCCGGAAAATGATATCGCTGCCGTCGCTGATGCCGCCCAGGATGCCGCCGGAATGATTGGCCAGCTTTTCGAGGGTTCCGTCAGAGGTATAGGCGTAGGGGTCGTTATTCTGGCTTCCGCGGGCTCTGGCCACAGCGAAGCCGTCGCCGATCTCGAAACCCTTGACTGCTCCGATGGAAAGAATAGCTTTTCCGAGGTTGGCGTTCAGCTTTTCGAAGGCGGGATCGCCCACGCCGGGCTTCATGCCGCGGATGATGCATTCGATGACACCGCCGGCGGAATCGCCCTCCTTCATAAGGCCGTCGAGATATTCTGAAGCCTCCTGGGCAGCAGCTGCGTCGGGCATGCAGAGGGGATTCAGGGAAGTCTCTTCGATCTGAAAACGCTCTGGGTGGATTTTTACCGGGCCGATGGAGCGGGTGTAGGTGAAAAGCTGAATCCCTAAGCTGTTTAAAATCTTGACGGCGATGGCTCCGGCAGCCACCCGGCCGATGGTCTCTCTTCCGGAGGAGCGGCCGCCGCCCCGGTAATCCCGGAAACCGTATTTCATATCATAAGTCATATCCGCGTGGCCCGGACGGTAGTAGCTCGCGATCTCGCTGTAGTCGGCAGAGCGTTGGGAGGTGTTCCGCACGAGGAGGGAGATGGGAGTTCCGGTGGTTTTTTCCTCGAAGACGCCGGAGAGGATTTCTACCTGATCGCCTTCCTTCCGGGGGGTAGAGTAGCGGCTGGTCCCCGGTTTTCTCCGGTCCAGAAAGACCTGAATATCAGCCTCCGTGAGAGAGAGGCCGGCCGGGCAGCCATCCACAACCACGCCGACACCGGCACCGTGGGATTCGCCCCAGGTGGTGATACGGAAAATAGTTCCATAAGTTGAACCTGACATAATCATCATTCCTTATATAATATTTAGTCGTATGAAACGATTATAATGGAAAGAAAAAAAGATTTCAAGGTTTCTTAAATCTTTTGAAAAAAATCAGGGCTGTGATTGACAAAGAAGGGCGAAAAACATATAATGGCGATAGTAATGCCATGAAGAAGCGTTCGATGGATTGTCTGTTTTGCGGATGATCGAAAGGAGTTATGGAATCATGATAAAGATTTTCCGGACCATAGACGGGCATATTCATCAGTTGAATGAAGCGTCTGAGGGCTGCTGGGTGGTGCTTGCCAATCCCACGGCTACAGAAATTCTGGAAACAGCCAACAAATATCATATTGATCAGGATGATCTTCGGGCACCTCTGGATGAAGAAGAGAGATCGCGTATTGAGGTGGAAGATAATTACACCCTGATCCTGGTAGATATTCCTGTCATCGAAGAACGAAATGAGAAGGACTGGTTCGGCACGGTGCCGCTGGGTATCATCATTTCGGAGGATATGATCTTTACGGTCTGCCTGGAAGAGACTCCTGTTCTGGATGCTTTTATGGATGGGAGAGTCAGGAATTTCTTTACCTATAAGAAGACGCGCTTTATCCTGCAGATCCTTTACCGGAATGCCAGCATGTACCTGCATTACCTCCGTATTCTGGATAAAAAAAGTGAGGTCATGGAGCAGAAACTTCACGGTTCACCGAAGAATCAGGAGATCATCGAGCTTCTGGAGATGCAGAAATCTCTGGTATATTTCACCACCTCCCTCCGGGTGAACGAGGTGGTGCTGGAGAAACTTCTGAAAGTGGAAAGTATCAAGAAATATCCGGAGGACACGGATCTACTGGAGGATGTCATCACCGAGAACAAGCAGGCCATCGAGATGGCCCATGTCTATACGGGTATCCTCAACAGCATGATGGACACCTTCTCGTCGGTCATTTCCAATAATGTCAATGGCGTTATGAAATTTCTGACAACGATAACTATCGTCATGGCGATTCCCACCATGGTATTCAGCGCTTACGGAATGAACCTGAATCTCAGCGGAATCCCGTTTTCCGTCAGTCATGACGGTTTCCTGATCGTTATCCTGATCTCTCTGGCTTTAAGCCTTGTGGTGGCGCTGATCTGCTCCAAGAAAGATCTCTTCTGACCCTGAGGCAAAACAGTTTTACAGAAAGGAACCGATATGAATTTTCTGAATAAAATGGAAAGAAAGTTTGGCAGATATGCGATCCATAATCTTTCTGCCTATATCATTGCCCTTTATGTGGCAGGCTATCTTTTATACTTCTTTGCTCCTGCCAGTATTTTCAGCTATCTGACTCTCGAGCCCTATTATATTCTGCACGGTCAGATCTGGAGACTGGTGACCTGGATTCTGATTCCGCCGGAGTCACCGGGTATTTTTACCATCATTATGCTGTTTTTCTATTATTCTCTTGGAAACAGTCTGGAACAGACCTGGGGAGCTTTCCGTTACAACGTCTACATTTTCATGGGAATGATCTCGACGGTTCTGGGCGCTTTTCTCCTCTATGCGATTTTCGGAGGAAACGTGCTTTTCGGCAATGCCCTTTTCAGTACCTACTATATTAATATGTCGATCTTCCTCGCTTTTGCTGTAAGTTATCCGAATATGCAAGTCATGCTGTACTTTTTCATCCCTATCAAGATGAAATGGATGGGTATCCTGTACGGCTTTTTCATCGTATATTCCTTCGTGAAGAGCAGCTGGGTCGGTAAAGTGGCGATCATTGCTTCTCTGCTGAATTTCATCGTCTTCTTCCTGATGACTCGCGATTACCGCAGAGTTTCTCCGAAGGAGATCCGGAGAAAGCAGGATTTCAAACGCCAGATGAACACCGCAAAGCCCGGAAACGGCAGACAGCCTATGCACAAATGTGCTGTGTGCGGACGGACCGAGCTGGACGGGGACGATCTGGAGTTCCGTTACTGCTCCAAGTGTGACGGAAATTACGAGTATTGTCAGGATCATCTCTTTACCCACCAGCATGTCCATAAAAAACAGTGAGGTGAAAGGATTATGAAAAAAACGAAAATTGTATGCACCATGGGACCTAACACCAGCGACAGAAACCTTCTTCGTGACATGATATTGGCCGGAATGGATGTGGCCAGATTCAATTTCTCCCATGGAGACCACGAGGAGCACGAAAAGAGAATAGAAACTTTAAAGGAACTTCGGGATGAGCTGGATCTGCCCATCGCCATGCTTCTGGATACGAAGGGACCGGAGATCCGTACCGGCCTCTTAAAAGACGGAAAAAAAGTGAACCTGGAGACGGGAAACGAGTTTTCCCTGTACTTAACAGAGCAGGAGGGCGACGAGCACGGCACCTCCATCACTTACCAGGAACTTTCCAAGGACGTAAAACCGGGAGATACGATCCTGATTGACGACGGTCTGATCGGGCTGACGGTAAAAGAGATCACAGCGGACGCGATCGTCTGTCAGGTAGCCAATGGCGGCGAGTTGGGACAGAGAAAGGGCGTCAATGTGCCTAACGTCAGCGTTGGCCTGCCTGATGTGACAGACAAAGACAAAGACGATATCCTTTTTGGTATTGCCCAGGGCTTTGATTTCATTGCAGCTTCTTTTGTGCGGAGCGCCGAGTGCATCCGTACGATCCGCAGCCTTTTAAAAGAGAACGGCGGCAAGCACATGCAGATCATTGCCAAGATCGAGAATGCGGAAGGTGTGGAAAACATCGATGCGATCCTGGAGGAGGCCGACGGCATTATGGTGGCCAGAGGCGACCTCGGAGTAGAGATCCCGGCTGACGAGGTTCCCTACATTCAGAAACGGATCATTGCCAAGTGCAACGAGCATCTCAAACCCGTCATCACGGCGACCCAGATGCTGGATTCCATGATCCGCAACCCGAGACCGACGAGAGCGGAGGCCGGAGACGTGGCAAACGCCATCTACGACGGCACCGACGCGATTATGCTTTCCGGTGAGACTGCCATGGGTAAATATCCGCTGGAATCCGTGAAGATGATGGCGAAGATCGCCGAGACCACGGAGGAGCATCTGGATTACGACACCCATTTCATGAAGGCAAAAAACAAGGTGAGCAGCGGTATTTCCGAGGCAGTGGGTTATGCGGCCGTTTCCACAGCCATTGCGCTGAATGCGGACTGTATCATCACTCCGACCTTCTACGGCCAGACGGCCCGCCTGATCGCGCACTTCCGTCCGAAAATGCCGATCTACGGTGTTTCTCCTCATGACAGAGCCATGAGACGGATGCAGCTTTACTGGGGCGTTTATCCCTACAAGGGCATGATGGAAGAGTCTTCCACCAAGATTATGAGAAATTCCCTAAAAGTCCTGAAGGAAAAAGGAAAAGTAAAGAAGGACGATCTGGTTGTCTTTACTGCCGGTGATGCGGCTACCAACGATGTAGACGGCAAGAGCATGACCAATATGATGAATGTAGTAGTAGTAAAATAAGTAGAAACAAAGGCAAAAAAAATGAACAAAATATTTGATCACTCAAAGGCGAGGATTGCGGCAGCAGGGGTTGTTGCTGCAATCCTCCTGATTTTGACCGGGCTTGCAGTGAAAGCCGACGGTCTTACGGTCTGGAAGCTGGCTTTAGGCATTCTCATCAGCCTGCTTCTGGGCGGCAGTCTTCTGATCCGGAAGGAGATCCGTTTTCCGAAATGGGTAAGCGCCCTTCTTATCCCGCTTCTTCCGATCCTGACCCTCTGCCTGACGGAATGTTTTACCCATGTTCCCCAGGATCTGACCCCGGCAATTTTTTTCCTGAACTACCTGGCGTATCTGATTCTCTGCCTGGCGGGAATCACTGTCTTTGGAAGCACCAGAGGAGGCCTTACTTTTGGAACACTGGTTCCGATGATTTTTGGCCTTGTCAACTATTATGTGGTGAGCTTCCGGTCTTCCCCGGTGGTGCCCTGGGACTTCTATTCTCTGGGAACAGCGGCCAGCGTGGCGGACAACTATAATCTGGATGTCCCTTTTCGGCTTCTCTTTGTAATTTTTGGCTTTGTGGCTGTGATTTTTCTGGGAAGACGGACCAGCCTGAAATTTCAGAAAAAACAGTGGAAGATCCGGCTGGTATCGGTGGTTCTCTCCATCGGTCTGGTCTTTGGCTATGTGCAGGCGGTGAAAACCGACGAGGTGGGAGAGCTGGCAGGGCTTGACACGACGCTTTTCACTCCGAATGTTCTCTACCGGAACAATGGCCTCATTGCCGCTTTTGTCTCCAATCTGAAGTTTATGGATGTGGAAAAGCCTGCTGGTTATTCCGTATCTGCGGCTGAGGAGCTGGCGGAGAGTGTGGAGACGGAGGAGAATACGGCAACGGTGACAAAGGCCACGAAGGAGAGCCCGAATATCATCGTTATCATGAACGAGGCTTTCTCGGACCTGGATATTTACGGAGATTTTGAGACCAGCGAGGACTATATGCCCTTTATCCATTCTCTGAAAGAATCAAAGGAGGCGGAAGTGGGAAAACTGTATGTCTCCGTAAAGGGTGGAAATACGGCAAATACCGAATTTGAGTTTCTCACCGGCAACTCCATGGGCTTCCTTCCGGCAGGAAGCGTGCCCTATCAGCAGTATATCAAGCAGGAGCAACCTTCCCTGGCCAGCCACCTCGGGGCTCTCGGCTATGTGACCAGCGCCCTTCATCCCTACCGTGCAGCGGGCTGGTGCAGAGACAAGGTTTATCCGTTGCTTGGTTTTGACAACACCTATTTCCAGAACGATTTTGAGAATGCCACGAAGCTTCGGGGCTATGTCGATGACGAATCTGCCTTTGCAAAACTCAAGGAGCTTTATCAGGAGCGGCAGGGAGAGAGTCCCCTCTTTGCTTTTGAAGTCACGATGCAGAACCACGGCGGCTACAGCAAGGAATACACGGATCTTTTTCCGGATATCCGTCTCACCGGCTACTCCGGAAAAGAGACTACCAACACCGAGGCCACCGAGAAATATCTCACCCTCGTGCAGAAGACCGATGCGGCTTTCAAAGAGCTGACGGAATATTTTGCAACTCAGGACGAGCCGACGGTGATCCTGATGTTCGGCGACCATCAGCCCAGCGATTATATCTGTAATCCGATTCTCAGGCTCATGGGACAGGATTCTTCGATCCGGGAGACTTCTGTGGACGAGCTCCGGAAAGGCTATGTGGTTCCCTATATTCTCTGGTCCAACTACGATCTGGAGAAAGAGGAGGACAATGCGATCAGCGCCAACTATTTAAGCGGCTACCTTCTGGACAAGATCGGCCTTCCCCTTTCCGGTTATCAGACCTGGCTTTTGGGCCTCCGGGAAGAATATCCGGTAATAACGGCAAACTTCTATGCAGACGGAACAGCAGATGATCTCACTTTCCACAAATGGGAAGAGCTCCCCTCTGACACGAAGGTGCACGATTACAATATCCTGCAATACAATAATTTAACCGACTGGAAACACCGACTGACAAATTTTTTTGATTGAGGAGAGCGAATGATTATGAAAAAAGTACCTTTTGTGACCAATGAGCAGTTAAAAAGCATTCTGGAGAAGTACCCCACACCGTTTCACCTCTACGACGAGAAAGGCATCCGTGAGAATGCGAAAGCCATGTACGATGCATTTTCCTGGAACAAAGGTTTCCGCGAGTATTTTGCTGTAAAAGCAGAGCCGAACCCCTTTGTCATCGAGATCATGCAGAAGGAGGGCTGCGGTTTCGACTGCTCATCTCTGACAGAGCTGATGCTGGCCAAGGCTATGGGCGGTAGAGGAGACGATATCATGTTCTCTTCCAACGATACACCGGCTGAGGATTTCAAGCTGGCTGACGAGCTGGGAGCCATCATCAATCTGGACGATATCACTCATATCGATTTTCTGGAAAAGACTCTGGGCCATCTGCCGAAAAAGATCTGTTGCCGTTACAATCCCGGCGGAGTTTTCCGTATGAGCAATGGCATCATGGACAACCCCGGCGATGCCAAGTACGGAATGACCACACCGCAGATCTTCGAGGCTTACAAGATCCTGAAAGCAAAAGGCGTTGAGGAATTCGGTATTCATGCATTCCTGGCCAGCAACACCGTGACCAACGAGTATTATCCGATGCTGGCAAAACAGCTCTTTGAGCTGGCTGTGAAGCTGAAAGAGGAGACCGGAGCCCACATCACCTTCATCAACCTTTCCGGTGGCGTAGGTATTCCCTACAGACCCGACCAGGAGCCGAACGATATCCATGTCATCGGAGCCGGCGTGAAAAAAGCATACGAGGAAGTTCTGGTTCCCGCAGGAATGGACGATATCTCCATCTTCACAGAGCTTGGCCGTTTTATGACAGGCCCTTACGGCGGGCTGGTGACAAAAACCATCCATGAGAAACATACTCATAAAGAGTACATCGGTGTGGATGCCTGCGCGGTAAACCTCATGCGTCCGGCTATGTACGGCGCTTACCATCACATCACCGTTATGGGAAAAGAGGATGCTCCCTGCGATCACGTTTACGATGTGACCGGAAGCCTCTGCGAGAATAACGATAAATTTGCCGTGGACCGCGCCCTTCCGAAGATCGACATGGGAGATATCCTTTTCATCCATGATACAGGAGCCCACGGTTTTGCCATGGGTTACAACTATAACGGCCGTCTGAAATCCGCTGAGATCCTTCTGAAGGAGGACGGAACCGCCAAGCTGATCCGCCGGGCAGAGACTCCGAAGGATTATTTTGCAACCTTTGACTGCTTCCCGATCTATGATAAGATCTTTGAGTAATCAGGAGAGAATATGAGAAAGAAACTGCTGGCGGCCTTTGTGGCCGGAGGATTGATCCTGGGATTTCCCGCTGCGACAGAGGCGGCGGGAGCAGTCGGCGCTTCTCTGTCCGGCAGTCTTCAGAAAGCAGAGATGAGCGGCGTACAAAGAATCGGGGGGAAATATTATTATATTGACCCCGATACCGGCGTGCGAAAAAGAGGGCTCATCCGCGTTTCGGGAAAAACGTATTATTTTACCAGCCGCTGGTATGCGGTAAAGGGCTTTCACCGTGTCAACGGAAGGCTTTTGTTTACTGATGCCAGAGGGCTGGTTTGCCGTCCGTCCGGCCTGGTCATTCAGGCTGGGCGGCGGTATTATTTTGACCCGAAAACAGGAAAGAAGAGGACGGGCTGGACGAAGATCGGTTCTTATGAGTATTATTTCAGCCGGGTGAACGGCAGGGCCCTGACAGGCTGGCGGACCGTGCAGGGCAAAAAGTATTATTTTAATTCCAGAGGAATTATGCTCTCCAACCGCTGGATCGGCCCCAACTATTATGTAGATGACGACGGCTCAATGCACAAAGGCTGGCTGAAGCTGGGCGATGAAATCTATTATCTGGACGAGAAGACCGGCCGGATGAAAAAAGGTTTTGTGACCGTGGAAGGCAAAACCTATTATTTCGATGAAGAAGGCCTTCTGATCAGGGGAGCCTGGGTGGAAGACTGTTATCTGGATGAAAACGGTATCCTGCAGAAAAACACCTGGATTGACGCCTGGTATGTGGGTGCTGACGGAAAACGTACCGGAAAGACAAGAAAGCCGGGTTTTTTCACTGAGAATGACAAGACCTATTATCTGGGCAGCAGCTATCAGAAGCTGACGGGCTGGGTCTATGTGGGAGAGAAGGCCTACTATTTTGACGAGACTTCCGGAGAGCTTCAGAAAAATACCTGGATCGGGGACTATTACGCCGATGATACGGGAAGCCGGGTGACGGAGCGGCTCTGTGTAATCGGCGGAAAGACTTACTATTTTGATGCGGAGGGGCTTCCTGCCCATGGTATGGTTCATGTGGATGAGGACAGCTACTTTTTTGATGATTACGGTGTGATGACGACAGGCTTTCTTGAGATTGCCGGGACGAAATATTATTTTATGCCGGGCTCGGGAAAAATGGCGAGAAATACGGAGATCGCCCTGAAAGGAATCCGTTATCTCTTCAACGAAGACGGAAGAGTGATCAGGGAGACAAAAATTTCTGCCGGCGCGGAAAAGGGGCAGGCCATCGCGGATTATGCCATGCTTTTTGAGGGAAAGCCTTATAAAAACGGCGGTACCAGCCTGACGGAGGGAGCGGATTCTTCCGGCTTTACCCAGAGCGTGTTGGCGCACTTTGGCATTGCGGTGCCGAGGCTTTCCGCGGGACAACTCACCGGAACCTCGCTTTACGGGGGAACCTATGCGACACCGAAAAAAATTTCCGTATCGGAGCTCCAGCCGGGAGATCTGGTATTTTACGGAAATCCCGTGAATCACGCGGCCATTTATATGGGCAACGGGACGATCATCCACGCCTTCAACGAGGAGCGGGGCATCATCCGTACAGCCTATGATTACCGAACCATCACCGGCTGCGCGCGGTACTGGTAAAAGAATTTCGGAAAAGGCTATTCAAACAGAGGACTCCGTGCTATAATAGCCGTGGCCGTGTGAGAAAGAAAAAGGCAGTACTTTTTTCATAAAATGTTTACTTAGGAGAAGATATGTACATTATTATTATCGGGTGTGGAAAGGTCGGACTCAGCCTGGCAGAACAGCTGAGCGATGAAAATCATGACATTACCCTTGTGGATTCTTCTGCTGACAAGCTCCAGAATCTTTCTGACGATCTGGATGTCATGAAGATTCTGGGAAACGGAGCCAGCATCAGTACCCTTCAGGATGCGGGTATTGAGAGAGCGGACATTCTGATTGCTGTCACCGGTTCGGATGAATTGAACCTTCTGTGCTGCCTGATCGCGAAAAAGGCAGGCCATGTGAGCACGATCGCCAGAGTCAGAAACCCCATTTACAACCAAGAGATCGATTTTATCCGGGAGAGCATTGGTCTTTCCATGATTATCAATCCGGAACTGGCGGCGGCCACGGAGATCTCACGGATTCTTCGTTTTCCCTCGGCGATCAAGATCGATACCTTCGCGAAAGGCCGGGCAGAGCTTCTGAAATTCAAACTGAAACCGGAATTCCGTCTGGGCGGAAACCGGATCATGGATATTATGGACCGCTATCACTGCGATATTCTGTTCTGCAGTGCGGAGCGCGATAAGACGGTTTATATACCGGATGGTAACTTTATCCTGCAGGACGGGGATCTCATCTCCATCATTGCGACCCCGACGAATGCGGCGGACTTTTTCCGTAAGGTAGGGCTTAAAACCAACCAGGTGAAAAATACCATGATCGTGGGCGGCGGCACCATCGCCTATTATCTGGCAAAACAGCTTCAGGATATGAAAATCCGGGTGCGGATCATCGAGCTGAACCGGGCCCGCTGTGAGCATCTGAGCAAGATCCTGCCGGATGTGACCGTCATCAACGGCGATGGCACAAACCGTGACCTTCTGATGCAGGAGGGACTTCCCCATGCGGAGTCTTTCGTCAGCCTGACCAATATGGACGAGGAGAATATTTTCCTCTCACTTTTTGCCGAGCAGCAGACCGAAGGGCTGAAGACCGTCACCAAAGTAAATCGTGTGGC
>OLSO01001240.1_pt1 | contig 20467 bp, 10 predicted proteins | sample 1672441 | NCBI WGS metagenome assembly OLSO01 (sample SAMEA3136686, study PRJEB25190) | human gut metagenome | biome: human gut; feature: human-associated habitat; material: faeces | place: Austria | collected 2013 | reverse complement strand
GCACAATGGAGCCTGAGTTATACAGCTTCTTCTCTGATCTACCGTGTAACCGGCAGGCAGACCGTCACCTGTTACGGAACTTCCAACAGCCGCCTGAACAGAGTAGTCATTCCTCTTACCATCAAATGCACAGGCGTTACCTACAAAGTAATTTCTGTATGGACCAAAGCTTTTACCGGAAAGAAAAACCTTACCAGTGTCGTGATCGGAAATAATGTCACAACGATCGGAAGCCAGGCTTTCTATAACTGCAAAAATCTGAAAGCCGTCACGATCGGTACCGGACTGACACGCATCGGTTCCCAGGCATTCCGGAATGTAAAAGCAAAATGCGTCATCACAATCAAAAGCCAAAAACTCAAAGCCGTTTCATCCAAAATTGACCAGGGCGTAAAGCAAATGACCGTCCGCGTCCCGAAGGCAAAGTATTCTGCTTATAATCGGCTTCTGCGTAAGAAATCAAAAAGCGTTATTATTAAGAAATTTTAACAGCAAACCTCCCCGTTCAGGAATACTGCCATTTACGGCAGATCCGAAGCGGGGAGGTTTTAGTTGAGATATTGGTTTAAGATTCGGTTGTAGCTCAGCCATGTGGGACGGGAAGTGAACCACACCCCGTCCCGGCTGATATTCATTTTTGAAGCAATGCGATCTGTTTTTTCAGTTCTTCAATAATGTGTTCTTTTTCTTTCATCTTTTCGTCCTTTTCCAATATCATTTTCTGCATCTCGCTGTCCTTCTTCTTCAACTGTTCTTGCTGTCCCACTATCATTTCCTTCTGCTCGTCTATCGTCTCCTGCATTTCATCTACCATATATCTCACAGTATTACGATTCATGATTCTCAGTTCTTCCGAAAATATCCCCATAACATCCTCCACATTCCGGCATATGTAATACACATGCTCATACATCTCCCTGAATTCCGGGTAAGTATTAATCAGTTCTATGATCTTCTCCGGTTCATCCATACCCAGAAATGTCAGCCATCCGTCCATTTTGTTCTTGATACCTTTATTTTCTACATTTTCTTTAAAGATGTCAAGAGGAATAAAAATATATTTTTGCAGTAAATCCATCTCCAATCCTGTATCTGACTGCTGCGTAAAGGTATGAATATAATTATCCGCATATTTCTGAAAAACTACCGGGCTTTTTTGTACTGGCGGAGCAACAGATCTGAGGAATAACACGCACACCGCTCTCCCGGAAAGGCATATCCAATCTTCTGTACCTCTACATTGCAGTATGTCCCATCCTCAAAACGTACCAGGATATCCATGATCAGCAGTGACTGCTCGTCCGCAAGCCTGGTGGAATCTCCCAGCAGTACATCTACAATTTTCACTTTTCGATTCAACAGAATACTGAGAAATTCTTCCAGTCTCTCCGGTACGGTTTCCGGATTCATAATCTCCTTAAAAAACGAATCATACAGCATCTTGATTCCACGCACTCCTGTACAGAAATCCAGAAATTCCTGTCTCTGCGCCTCCCTCCAGCTGTAAAATTTTTCTGTAAGTTTCACGGTCGCACCAATTTCTCTCAAAATTTCTTCCCTGCTTCTGAGCATGGGAAAATACTGCTGAAGTTTTGTTTGCATAAGCAGGCTTCCTTTCGTTTGGGCAATTTTAATAGATTTTTGCTTTGTTGGATTTCTGTTTCAGAACTGAAACATATAAGAATGCCCTGACGGGCTTAGAATTTAAGATATAATCAGTGTAGCACGATATGTACTTATACAGCAAGAAAAATCATTCGACAGACTTAACCAAAACCCTCCCCGTTTCCGGGACTGTCATGTTGTGACAGTCCCGGAAACGGGGAGGGTTTGTTAAATGTCCCGCATGGAATCAACCACGCGTGACAGGGAAAATGCCAGAAAACACCATCCCTACTGGAGAAATTCGGGTTTAATCTTTGCAAGAGTATAGATGATGTTATCGTCCTGTTGTGTGCCGCTCACTACAGTAGTTGCACTGCTTCCTAAAACTTCGGCCTGAAGAAAGACCTTGTAATTAGAATACATATGACTCTTGTCTTCGACATTGTCTATTTTTACTTTGAGCCGAATTGCCTGTGTTAAAATGCTTCCATTAAAGACAGAATCAGTCCTTACATTATCATCTTTCCAGTACGTCTCCTTTGGAACAGTCCATGACCAGCTTCCTGCTTCTCCATTTGTTCCAACAGTATATTCAACGGTACCAGAATCCTTTGATTTCAGTTCCACATCCAGATAATCCTTCGCATCTGCCAGCGCATTCTGATATTCTTCCAGTGATCCAGATGTATTCTTTGGCATCAAACTTAATGTAAATCTGATACCTCTGGAATTTTGCAGTTCTTTGTCTAGGTCCTTCATTGCTGACAAATCATAAACAGCTGTCGTATCTATCAGTGAACTTTCCTGAGAAGCATCCAGATACTGAAGATCCAATAAGTTGATACCCAGCTGGCTGATCTGGTCTGCTTCATAAGTAAGTTTTGCGCCTACCGGAGCATCCCTGTAATATGCAGTCTGCGTACCTGGTGCCAAAGCACGGTTTGTACTGTACGTAATACTCTGTTTTTCTGTGGAAAGCTGTGAGGAATATGTCAGCTTTGTAAAGTCTGTCGGTAAACTCTTGCCATCTTCAATCTTTGACTCCGGAATCGCATTCAGACCCGACGTTGGAATATTTACATCCATCTTAAGTTCCACATAAAAAGTACTACTACCAGCAGTTCCCTTTACCCGATCACGCACTCCCTGAAGACTGATTGCATTCTCAATCGTACCATCTGTTGATAACGGTAATTCCATAGTTCCGTTATTTGAAACCCACGCATATTCCGTAGCTGACGTTTCTCCTGAAGCTACACTCCATGAACCATTTGTATATTGATAGTATACTCTGGAAGTTCCGCTTCCTGTATAAACATAGAACTTTGCAGTTCCGGATGATCCACTTGGGAACTGTTGACCCAGAGTCTTTCCATTTACCGTATTTTGTATGCCACCCACGAACCTCTGATATAATTCATCATATGAGTTATACGTCTGTGTATTTGGAAACATGATTGTATCCACCACATCTACCTTCATAGTCGAGTCCGAAGCTGATATTTTCTTTGCCAGATCAGTTATATTTTCTTCTTTTACACTGTGCGTATATCCGCTTGAAATAACGTATGTACTTGCAGTACCTCCATGATCATCCTCCGTCCAATTACCTTTTTTTTTCGTTCGGTAGTTAATATTGTGAGGAATTTTGTCTGTTACTTCTGTCTGTATAGAGCCATTCAGCAGTCCACTGTTCGTACCTTTTGGAACGGTAACCACAAGATAATATTCCTCTGAAACCGCGCTCTTTGTTCCGGTTTTTAAACTGCTGTCCGCAACTTTAATGTTATATCCTCCGGTTTCTGTTCCCTGTGCCAGTCTGTAATAAGAATATGTTCCGTCTTGGTTCTTGATCTTAACTGTTGGTTTCGGATATTTTGTTCCATCAGAAACTTCTATATCTTCTGGTTTTCCATTCTGATCCACTTTTATAAACGTGCCATTCTCTGACGATTCTGCAACAGCTCCCATCAGTTCTCCAATACTTGGTGCCTGGTACGCTGTTCCATCTGAAGCCCTGAATTCACTCATTGCAATTTTAAGACTTGAGTTATCCGGAACTCTATAATAATATACCTTACCATTTGTACAATCCACCAGAGATAACTGTGTCCCTGCTGGAAGCCTTACATCTGTTCCCTGAGAAAATACGATCTTCTTATCCAATGATTCGGTTACGTCACCACCACCGTTAATGTAACTCTGCCAGCCATAATCTGTAAATGTTTCTTTCTCACTGTTATATGTGTATTTCAGATAAGCTGTGATCGAACTTCCGAAACTTTCCAGGACATGCCTTTCCAGACTTTCATATGTACTGCTTTGGAAGTTTGTTCCATAACTTAATGTCGCTGAAAAATCCAGCTCCAGCATACGGCGAACAACAACCGGAACCATCACATTATATTTGTGGACTGTTCCATTTATATCTGTTTCTGTAAATGTCACCATCAGAAGAGTAAAACGATCCCGTGTATTATCATATTCTGAACTGGTATTGAAGCTGAGTGCTCCGGTACTGTTTCTGGATATTCGAAGTGAAGAAGTTTCCGATGGCTTTCTTATAAATTTTCTGCTTGTCGTATCATAGCTGTATACATCTGCTCTTGCTGTAACATGTACATTCTCGGAAGTGTTTAATGCATTCGCCCTTGAGAATCCTCCATTTGTAACAATATCCAGATATTTTGAAATTTCTGTCGCATCGTTTCCTGTAATCTGCAGTACCGGAAAATCAGAGTTCGCTTTTGTTGACTGATTCGCATTGTATGTAGAAATCATCTTACTGAATTCAAATGTAGTTATACCTGTATCCGCGTATTTGTACAGACCGGCATTTGCTGAACCAGTATTATTATAGTCGTTGTAAATTTCTTCAGCCTTTACTGTAAAATTCGATCCGTTTGTTTTCCAGGACGCCCCGTCTCCATAAAGGTAAAACTGTTTTGCCGGAGTCGTAGCAGTTCCTTTTGTTGAAACATATGCTGTACTTTTTGGGCTTGTCACCACATATGGTTTCACAGGTGTTTCTGCCGTATCTGTATCATTCGTTTTTTCAGGAATTGCCAGCAGTTTATCTGTTTTTCCATCTCCAACAGACTGTGCACCCAATGCTGCACCAGAATAATCAGCAAAGGCTATATAACTTTTGTTCTTTATTGTATTTGCAACACTTGAGTCATTGTTGATTACACCGTACAACTGTGTTACGGAATTCTTTTTCCAACCATTTTCATAATATGCCTCTGCGTTCTGAATACTCAGACCTGCTACCGATATTGCTCCCGTTTTGCTGTCAACAAGACCGATTACCATACCAACTTTATTTGACTGAGTACAATGAATACTTGTATTGTTCAATAATAAATTTGACGCCGTCAGATTTCCTCGAATATCGCCAGTAAAACCTCCCGCAGTTGTATTGTTTGTAGTACCCTGAATTTCAGAATCTTCTACTGCACAGTCAAACAAATACAGTGTATCCAGATTCGCCTCCCAGTCTACATCTCCCAGCATGCCGCCACATCCCCATCTGTTGGAAATCATTTTCATGTTGCTGACTTCACACTGTTTCATTTGGATTTTTTTATTAGGAGCAGTAGATAATCCAATCATACCGCCTGCGGTTTCTTTTCCGGTTATTTCATACTTTTGATCTTCAGTTCCATTTACCACACAATTCTGTAACTTTACCGTTACTGCGGTATTTCCTACTACTCCTCCTGACTTTCTGCCTGTTATGGAAGTTTTCTGTACCTCGCAGTCACTGATTGTGACCTCAGCCCCCTGAATTCGCCCCACAATTCCGCCATCGCCGCCGCTAGTACTTTCGCTGCCTGTCAAATCGCTAACATTTATGGCAATAGTATCTGCCCGGCAATTCTGGAATTCACATGAATCATCAGTCCCATTTGCCCTTCCTACAAGACCACCGGCATAGCCGGTTCTTGATTTCACAGATATAATTCCATTCGGTTCCGCATCGCTTCCTTTCACCACCGCTTTACGGATCTGATATCTCTTATTATCAATTTTTCCAATAAAGCCGCCTGCACACTCACCTGCCGCACTCGTAACTCCCTGCATCACAGCTTCATCCGTGTTATCATCCGTATTGATTTTTATCTGTGTCCTTATATATCCAAAAGTGCCTCCGGCATATGTAGTTGTATTGTCAGCTTTCCCAATCTTTGAACTCCGTCCGACAACGTAGTTTTGCTGTGTTATGTTCAGGGAGCTGATAACTCTGGTCTTATCCTGGCTGTCCACATATCCCACAAAACCACCGGCGGAATTCGCAGCTTCAACCACAATATTGTTATACTGGGAATTTGTTATCTGTACTCCCACAGAAGTCCTGTTGTTCATCGTTGGTTCTAACAGGCAGGCAATATTCTTGCTTGCTGTATAGCCGACAGGTTTTGTCGTCGGAGCTGATTTTCCAGAACTGCCAAGCAGTCCTCCGGCATCAACAGATCCCTTTATGTGCATATTCCGAACAGTTACCTGATCAAATTTAATATTTGCCGTACTGGTACTTGCACTGGCAGAAATACTGGCAGTCGTACCGGCAAAGCCACCTACTCCCACATTGCTCTTATAGGTACCCCAATCATCAGAAGGACTCTCTATTTCCTCGCCCTCAGCGGTGTAATATTTCAATGCCACTCCGCCAGATACCGTTCCAGTTGAATTACTTCCCTGAAGTGTCAGATTGCTGATGGTTGTCGTCTTTCCAGGTCTAAGTAAATTAAATACTCCACCGATGGATGCAGAATGGAAATCGTCATCCGCGTATTCTTTTACAGTTGTATCCAGAATCAGAGTACTTCCATTTCCATCCATACTCGCTAATTCCGGTACAATGCCTTTTGCATCAGAAACCGTCGCATTCACAATCGCATTCGAAACATATCTTGCAGCAATTCCCTGATACCCACTTCCATAAGCAGTCATGTCATAATTTCTCTGTTGCAGATTAATAGTTGCAGATGCACTGCAGATCTTAAAGCTGTCTTCATTTCCATACTTGCTGAGCAGATATGGCAGATTCGTTGTTCCAGGTATGCTCTGGTCATCTGATTTTGCCAAGTTCTCATCCCCATCGGTTCCTGTTTTTCCAATGTAACTGTAGGATGCCTTCCTTACCTTTCCATACTTACCACCAAACTGAAACTTGTATGTTCCTGCCGTCTTGTTTCCACCATTTGTCTGTGTACTGTAAGCGTTGCTGCTTCCACCAGACACAGCACCACTGTTGACAGCTGCTGACAAAAGCAACAGTCCCTGTGCGTCTTTTACAGTCGTAGTTGTTCCCGTTGTACTGATCGTTGTACTGATACTTCCTGTATTATCTGTATCAAGCTGGTTGATCTTATAATTCTTGTCTGTATTATCAAGCACAATGCCAGATTCATTGAACGCAAATCCATCCAGTACACGTCCTACATACGGATTGACATACATGCTCTTTTTCGCACTGGCATCCACAGAAACCGCATCACCTGAAAGCATTGTATCAGTCAGTCCTGTCTTTGCAGATGTACCGTTTCCCATTCCGCGGAAGATCACACCTCCACCGCAGACAGAACCAACATAACCGCCTACTGGGATCAGATGTTTCTTCGTTCCTGTGACAGTCAGCCAACTATCCGCCATTGTTATCGACACATTGTCAATAATGTTATCCCCGCCAAGGACACAGCCAATCACACCGCCAAAACATGCATTCTGATAATAATCTGAGGTTTTCGTTCCATCATACGTCAGGGTCTTTCCAGTTCCCTCATAAGAAACTGTCAGATTTTTTACTACACTACCATAACTGTACGGAATCAGACCATTTCCTGTAGTGGCACCTTCCAGTACCAGCTTAGTGCCACTTTCATTTGTACTGGTAAGCACACCACGGAACGGCCATGTATCATTTGAACCAAAGCCTCCGAAGTTCGTCAGACTCATCTGATATGTGCCATCGTTCTGCTTTGTTCCTACAATATCATAATATGCGTTCAGCATATACTGCAGGATTACTTCATTCTCCAGTGGTTCTGCGTCCGACACTTCTTCCCATACCGACGTATCCTGCGTTCCTATATTCCGTACCTGCTTCCACTGTGAGCCATTAAACTGATACGTTACATCATATGTGCTATCATTCTGTCCTGTACAGAAAGCGTTCTGATTACTGGTGATCGTAACTCTCCAGTCCTTACGTGCCATACCAGTCGACAGATATTCTGAGATGATCATCATCTGACCTTCTGTCGTGATATTATACGGATGTCCGTAAGTTCCACATCCTTTTACTATGTCTGCAACTCGCTGGTTAACTTTTATTTCATGTGCCAGCTGGGTTTCATTATATCCTGCACACACATATGGAAGATATCCGGAAAAATCCACACTATTCCCATTCGTGCCATCTTTTATGATTCCATCACCCGTTCCATGCAGTTTTTCATCATAATACCAATTCTGCAGATCTGTGTACTCTGAGGAATCAGATATTTCCTTTCCATAGGTCACATTTCTATGTTTATAACTGCCGTTCTCTCTGTCATCTGCCTGATAAAAGTTGTAAGTTGCAACAGAAGAAGAACCATTATGTTTAAATGATTCTAATAAAGTGGCATGTGTAAAGATTCCTCCCTTTCCGACGGCATGATCCGGAAGAGAAATATTCAGGAAAGACAGATTAATCTGTACTCCATCCGCAGATCCCACGTTTCCGATCAGACTGGAAGCTACCGCGTTTTTGGACTCATAACTATTCGTTATTCCATTCACAGTCAGTGTTGTATAATTTCCAATTGTATTAATCAGAAGCGGTGCATAATCTGTTCTACAATTCGTAACCTTCAGATTTTCAAAACAAATATCATCTATCGTTACCTCAGCTTCACACGTTGCATTCTCTTTCTTGTTTCCACGTACATTTCCTGCAAATAACACACCCGAACCACTGTTGTTATTTACTTTTCCAACACTTCCTGAAAAAGTAATATCGCTAACATTCACTGTCATTTTAGCATCAGAATCATTTAAATGATTCAAAAACAGCCCACAGTGCATCGTGTAATGCTGTGTACGTGATGCATCGCTGTCTGCCGCAGTAGACTTATTGGTTTTACTGTTTTCAAATCCTTCAATTTTCTCATTGTGAAATTTTATAATGGCATTCTGCACTGTAATGCTACTATCCAGATCAATCGGATAATAACTGTACTTCTTCATATCCAACGTAATCTTTTCTGATGCACCACCGATTGTAGTACTGTTCGTTATATCTGAAATGTTGTACTTATTACCCTCTGTGTTGAAAAAATAGCTGATATTCGTCCATGTATAACGGTATACACTCCACAGAAGAAGTTCTTCCGAAGTATCTATATACCTATCACCATTCTTACTGTCTTTGTTTGCCTTATCGATGCACCTCTTCAAATCATAATAGTAACGACTACATCCATTTGTCTGATGCTGCTGTCCATATGCGGTCCGGTTTATATAAGTCGTGCATTCTTCTGCATCTACACCAACCCAATTATCTGCTCCACTCGCCTCGGTCGCAATAGAAACAACCCCGTTTTCACCATTTTTTGTAATTGAATCTGCCGATGCAGCTGTATAAGCTACAAATTCATCAAATGCACCAGAAGTGGTTACATTGATATCTACCCCAGAACCAATTCTATACGCAAATTCAGTTCCATCATCCCAATACTTTGTCGTATTCAGATACAGTGCCCCAAGCTCTGTGTTCGTGCCATCTATTTTTTCTGTTCCTTTTTCTCCGCGGCACACCAGCAATCCAACATTTTTGCCTGCCTTAATCTTCAGATTTTGCATATCAATTCCATAAGAACGGATTTCCCAGATTCCACTGGAACGATATGCCAGCCCCCCTACATTCTCTGCCTTCGGAGCATTGATCTCAGCCCTTTGCACCTTCAGCTTGGTATCCGTTCCATCATTATTGTCATCTTCTCCCATGAAATAAACGCCAACATGACTCCAGATACTGCCAAACAGTCCTCCACACATCTTTGTCGCATTTGGAGCATCTATCTTAAATCCATCAAATGTCACATTTTTTATTTCCATCCAATGATTTGCACCTTGTGTACTGTTCGCATTTTTAATAATTCCAACAAGACCACCTACATAGGCATACTCCTTTGCATCACTGGTGATTCTACCGCCGACTGTCAGGCTCTTACATCTCAGCTTGAATGTTCCGCTATCAACTCGTCCGATCACTCCACCGGCAAATACTCTTGTCTCAGCTGCTTTTGCCACATTTTGAATTGTAATCGTCGAAGAACCTTGAGTCTTATTGTCCAAAGTCAGATTTCCAGTCGCAGTTCCAAAAAATCCGCCAACAGATACACTATTGCTGCCGTTTGGGGCGTCTGCCAAAATTGTTTCCTGTACAATGATGCCCTGGGTAATCGCATAAGCAGTTTCCGCAGCAATACCTCCAGCCTCTATTGCGTTTCCTGCGTTACTCACATGAATCTTCCCTGCAAGAACAAGATTATTGAATCCTCCACTTGCAGATGACCGGACCTTCGCAAAAAGCCCCTGGCACTTGTGAAAAATTCCATAAGCATATACTTTTCCGCAACCTTCTGCTCCCTCACCAGCAGCCTGAGCATTTTGATAGCCAAATGTTTCACCAATTCCAAGAGTCAGTGTATGTTTATCAGTTCCACCAGAAAAAGTCCCTGTGTATACAGTTTCATCTCCCGCGTCACGACTCAGTCCGGTTATTCCTGTACCACTTAAATCTATATCTGCTGTAAGTGTGATGTTTTTTGCATAAAGACTTTCCCAGTTAGAATTTGTAATACTGGAATCTGCACTGAAATATCCTCTGGAATTCATCGCTATAGACAATAATGCGAAATCGTCCGCAGAAGAAAGGCTGATAGCATCACTCCAATTCTCAGTCTTGCCCAATTTGACCTGATGCTCTTTGGTTATCGTAATCAAATTGCTGCTGAGTCCGGTTGTTGAAGTATTGTCTGCATTCAGGCGAATAATCTGTCCGTAATTTCCGATGTCGTTCACTGCCGAACTGTAGCTGGTAAAATTACTTCGCTTATATGTCCATCCCTTTCCATTTCCATCCCCTGTTGCATAGATCAGTCCACAGTTATTATCTCTTACTATCTGTGCTACCTGATATCTTCCCTGAAATTTCACATCTGTAAGATCTGTAATTCCTGATAATTCCAGTACACTCCCCTGACCGGCATATCCTAAAATACCAGCACCTTCCCACAGGCTGCTGTCACTTCCAATCGTCGATACAGTTACATCCTCTGCCTTGAGGATACTTTTTTTAGTCAAATAGGCTGTAATCCCTCCAAAATATTCACCTGCATGCGGAAGTGATATCGTCACCTCCACATTTTTTACTTCAAGATAAGTAGCCTTACTTTCTGTGTCATCACCCGTTCTTCCAATCAATCCACCGTGATACCTTGGTCTATCAGAACCCGAAGTAAAATTAGAGGTAACCTTAAAATTCTGAATCAGTAATGTACTTTCTTTTGCAGATGTCGTCAGCTGTCCTGCTATGGCTCCATATCCTTCTGCGTTTCCACCTTTTTTTTTATAGGTTGACCGAAATTCAAATTTATTATTTTCCTCACTGTTTCCGATTGTGTATTGAATTGCTCCCTGCAGATTCAAAATGCCAAAATATCCACCGGCATTTCCTCCACCAGGGCTTCGCCTACCATGCACGAATACCGTTGGCGCATTAATTACCACCTTATCCGGCAATGTCTGATCATTTTCGACAAACGCCTTATTTAGTGTATAATTTCCGATAAATCCACCAGCCTGTGCACCACTCTTGCTTCCACCTACAGATGGTTCAGCTACTGTAACATTCCCATTCAGATTCTCTGAAGTAACGTTATCTACTTTGCCGGATACACCACCAGCCGCAGTACCTCCTTCAATCGTCATAGAAGTAAGTGTAATTGCAGCAGTACCATCTGTTTGAAGCTTTGTATCGAACGCCATGGTTCCTGCCAGTCCACCGGCTGCCCCTGCACTGGAGCTAACTGTTGTCGACTCAAAATTAACTGCCGCACCGGCAGATGTTATGATTTTGGCACCATTATTCGCTTTGGCACCCTCATTCGCCATTACTCCAGTCAGGCCACCGGCATTCGCAGATCCTTCAATTGTTACAGTATTACTAAAGCTAAGATTCTGTTTTATATTGATCACTGCGTTATCACTCAGTTTGCCTGCCAGGCCACCGGCATTTGCAGTTGCAGTCACTGTCACATTATCAAAGCTAAGAGTTGTTTCTATGTCAAGCTCTGTTCCGTTTTCCATCACACCAACAACACCACCGGCACTTCCTGCCGCTGATGTGATACTTACCTTATTCTCTGTCGAACCATTTGGATACGTATAACCACCCTGAATGCAAATTGTTCCACTGCTCAGAGTGTTACAGATCAAACCTGTATTTCCAGTCGCAGAAGTTGCGTTGATATTAGTTCCATAAGTAATACCTGATCCAATATTTAATGTATGTCCTGCAACTCCCTGTACTGTTCCAAGCAGACTTCCCATCGTTGCTGAAGAAGCACCATTCACTTTGACCGGCAATACATGTGATATCGAACCATCTGACATTGTATCAAACTGATATACCTCCGCCATCATCGGCATCGAACCATCCCCGCACCAGGTAATCGTCAGGCTTGCATTATCATACATCCCAACCGTTGCAATTGATGACAGGCCTCCAAAAAAGCTATGATCTACTCTCAAGGTCGCAGGAGCTGTTCCTGAAATCTTTCCCTGGAAAGGATTCGTTGCATCACCAATTCCCTGATATGAGTATTCCTGCTGCGTAATAAATGTTTCTGATGTCTCAAGTGCCTCTCCTGCCCCCTCAGAATTTTCATTTGCAGAGGCTGCAGATGAAGATTCTGTAATGTTCTGTTCATCTGCAGTATCTTCCAGCTCTGCTTCTGTTACATTCTGAATCTCTGTATCTGTCTCTTCGCCATTATCCTGTATTTCCACCGACTCTGTGCTCTCGGTCTCGGCAACAGCCTCCTGCAGATTCTCTTCATCATTTACTGCAGCCACAGTCGTTCCATTCATATGGTCTGAAATGTCTGTATTTGCTTTTATGTTCGCTTTTGCAGTAACATCCCAGTCACCGGAGTTGTTAAACAATACAGTAATATTCTGTACTTCGCTCTGATCACAGTTTGAAAGCAAAATCAAATCTGTCGCATCAAAGAGTGTCATCGTCTTTGTATTTGCATCATAATGTTTGAGCTGTGCCAGATGCAGCTTTCCGGTGACAGCTGCCTGTACTGTCGGTACCTCTTTCTCCTGCACATCAGCCACAGAATCCGTCCCTGACTGTGTTCCATCAGAAAACATGTCCTCTTCTTCTGAAACAGATATCTCTGATTGGTCGATATCAGAAGTATCCTCACTGTTGTCTGTATCGTCTTCTGTAATTTCCACATCTGTATCGAAAAAATCTGTATCGTCTTCTGTCTCCGCAGACTCACTGGTACCCTCTTCTGATGCTGTTGCAGCTTCTGTATTTTCTGTCATCCCTACAGATACAGTATTTTCTGATTCTCCTGCTGCAGCATTTTCCGATTCTGCTGACAATGCCGTTTCTGTTGTATTTTTATCTTCCTGACTTTCTACGCTGGCACTGATTTTCACTATGCCTGTCGGCATTACATATACTGTTAAATTCATTGCCACAAATGCTGCCAGAACCTGTTTGTATTTTTTCACGAATCTCACTCCTCCAGAATTAAGATCTGCTATCTGATCTTCCGTCAGATATCTGTCATCAAATCTGATTTTGTGTTACTGCGTTATCTGTGTTGCAGTAAAACTGATATTGCTGTTCATTTCACCCCAGGTATCCGGAATGGTAGATGTATTTTTGTAAAATGAAATCAGATAATCACCTTCTCCTTTTGTCTGATCCATCTTCATTGTAATCTGTTTCCACCCAGAATGAGTTATACCTGATGAGGGCGTTAAATTATTAGTACTCAGGAAAAACTGATCTATTTCCAAAACATCAGGATTCCACTCAAGTACCGCAGTTGCCTCACCACTTGAAATAGAAATTTCATAATTAAATCCATCATAGTCAGTCGGATTTGCGTTTGTATCGTAAACAAATTTCCCCTCTGAACTGAATGTAGCCGTTGCCGTTCCAACGCACGGTGAAATCACTGCTGCCAGTTTCTGCCCATTCGTTACAGACAGATTGCGTGGAACCGCAGTCACTGTAATTTTCACCTGATCCAGATCACTGACTGGGAAGTGTATATTAAACTTATGAGATCTGGCTGTACGGCCCGTCAGAGTCAGATCTTTTACCTGAAATTTTGTTCCACTGCCACTAACGGTTCCCGCATCCGTGCTTATACTATATCCATTTTCTCCACCGCCGCTGAATGAAATGGTCAGATCATACGTAATATCTCTCTGACTTATCAGGTTTGTATTTCCATCTGTGTAGTTATACACATAATTATATATATCCAGCTCAACGTCTAATCGCTCTGAGTTTTTGTTGTCTTCCCCAAATGAAACAATTCTTGTCGCATATGAACTCTCTGCAGCATTAGAAGCACAACTCTGCAGATAATTTGAAGTAAAACGTACCGTTTCATTATCTCTGTTTCGTGCCACACCACGCTGAAAAGCCTGACTGGTGTATGCTGCAAAACTGCCTCCTGCAACTGCAAGCAAACCGATCAGGCAAATAACTGCCAGCACTGTTCTTTTCCATTTTGGTCTGTCTGTAAATCTCATTCTCTAACCTCTTACCCTGCTTTATTTATGCAGTTTGTGCCAGAATATAGAAAATATCTGTTTCTTTTGTTGTTTCTGTCCAAGTTACCTCGCAAACATAATAGGTACGGTAATTCTGAACACCATCAATCATCACCTGATTCTCCACTGTGCTTTTATCCGCATTCAGGGGCTGACTGGTCAGCCAGTACAAGGGTTCTGCATGCGTCTGGACACTCTGGTAATCTCCGTAATTGTTATTATGTTTAGATTTATTGGCATATTTATAATCCTTTTTATTGTCAAGGTTTATATACGTGCCCTCGATTGGATTTGCAGCGTTGTAACTGTACGTATATCCACTGTCGGTTACACTGTCGGTTCCATTCGAAGAAACCGGATACAGCTTAAATGTCAGACCTTTAAGGTTCGTTGTATGTGCAATTTCCAGCTTAAATTTATCTGCTGCACTCTGCACACAGATTACTCTCCGCACCGTCACGGTATTGCCATTTTTGTCTGCAGCTGTATAATTCAGATCCAACGATGTCAGTTCTGAGCCATTCGGTCCCAGGATTGTTATGTTTGATGGTTCTTTTATTGGCATCAGCGTTGCCATATCTGTCTTATTAAAAAACCATGCAAATGAAAATCCCACAAGCAATACTGCAACAACCACAAGTGCTGCGATCGAATAGTATAATTTTTTTCTGTTCACTGTTTTTTTCGTTTGTTTATCCTGCATTTCTATTTCTTCACTCATTTATTCATTCCCTGTGTCTGACTGTTCTGATCTGCTAGTCTGCCGGATCCACCTGAATCTGCACATAGACATATCTTGCATTTTTGCCAATATACTCATCTGCCTGATTATAATAGTTACTGCAAGTATTTAATGTATCATCATTCATTTGGTTGTTTATATCAGCGGTAATTCGTGTATCATCTGTTGCTGCTACATCGTAAAAAAGTTTACTGCTGTTTACATTCTTCTGCTTATTTATAAAATCATTCAGGTTTGAATATTCGCTCTGCTCTACTACATTCGTAAACAGATCGCCCTGTGTACTTCTGTCCGTATAAATATAATTACGGAAATACTGAGGCCATTTCCAGTATAAAGTCACCTTATATGGCATGTCCTTTGTAAATGTTGCGGAGTTATCTGTTTCTGAACCCGGAGCATTCAATTTTAATTCCTCCTCATCCCCAATCCAGCCATAATAGCCTTTTTCATTATCCAGATGTCTAAAAAAGAGGATATGTCCATTAAGAAGACGCTGGATTTTGTCATTATCTAACTCTATTGCTTTTCCGCTGTTATCTTCTGTATAGCCTTTCAGATTTAACTTAACTGCAGCCGATGTAAGTCCGCTTTTCTTCGGTATCAGATAAAATTCCAGTTTCCCGCCTGCTCCTGGTACCAGACTTTCCTGCCCGTTAAGATACCATGCCAGACCACTTGTACCTACATGAAATTCCGGATTATTTCCATTCAGATCTTTTTCTAATGTTTCTTCAGTTCCCGTATATATATCTATATATTTTTCGTACTTTTGACTTGATGTTCCCGCTGAAAGAATATTTTTATTATTTTCCTTCAATTTATCTATTTCGACCTTCTGCCTTGATCCTATACTTGCCAGTTCAAACGGTACTGTGTTCTCCGCAGAAATCTGCGTCCCTGTCATGGTAACACGGTTATTTGCCACAAACCAGGCAATACAGACTGCGACAATTGCAAGCAGTGCTGTAAATGCAAATCTGAGGCTACGCTTCGCGTTTTTCTTTTCTTCCTGTATGCGTTCCTGCAGTTCTTCCGGCGACAGATTCTCCAGTTCATCTGGAATCTGATCTGTTTTATTTCCATCTGCCATCGGTACACCTCCATATTTATCATCAAAATTTCTTCTTATGTAATGTATACTCTGTTTTATGGTATCATAGCAGAATTTCAATTTCAATAAAAACTCTTTTTATCATGAATTATAACATATTTTTTTCGACATTGTGTGGCTGTATTGTGATTTTTTTGACCAACATCAAAAGTCGCGGCCTGCACTTCCGCCTGCCACGACTTTTGATAGAAAACTTTATTGCATTCCCTCGTGAACGCCACTCTCATATTTCTCTTCCAGTTCATCTTTGAATAACTCTCTTAATGCATCACACACAACGACATCTCTCCTCTTTCTTACTGTAAGAATAGCATATTGCAGAACTCGGTTCAATGGGATTCTGGGGACGGTGTTTTCGGCTCGTTTGATGTCCCAGTGGTTTCTGGTTTAGGATATCGACAGATTCACAGTCAGATGATGATTTGTAAAGAGTTCCCTATCGGTTCATTTATTTCCAGCATGCACCTTCGCATACACTTCATTTATTGCCTCGATATAGCAATTATAGGATGAATGCCTGTCCGTATCCTGTCTGGAAAGATGCATGTTTTTTTTGACCAGATAAGTTTCCCTAACCTTCATCCAATGGGCAGGCTTCAGAAATTTTTCCTTGGAATTCAGATCTTTTATTGATATTCCCTGTTCCCAACAGTACTGATCTGATCTTGTGTTTCCTGTTTTCTTATGGATCAATCGATACCAATTCCCACAATCATCTTCTCTTACAATACAAAGATCAATGCGAAATGGCGTCTTATTTCCCTTCTCCAACTGTACTTTTTTTGTCGTAATAACTGATGTGGAATCATCGCATGTTTTCCAGTCATTCCTGACCAATATTTCATTGAAGGATTCTATGATTGTAGTTTTTAATTGCCTTGGATCATTCCATATATCAATATTTTGCGCCTCTTCAATCCACAAATTAAAGTCATAATCTATCGCTTCTCGTTCATTCTGTGTTACAAGCCCTCTTTTTTTACTGCCCGCCACAGCCATCCGTGCCTGTATCCCACGGCCTTTAAGATTTTGCACCAGTTGATTGACCATGCCGGCACAGATACGATAGGATTCTTTCAGATAGACTTTGTCTGTTACAAACTTATACATAATATTCTCCTTTCGAATCCCACGCCTTCCAGATAGCTTCGTTGCTAAATCGTTATAATATAACAAAATTCCGGGGATAGTTCAAGTGCTTTTTAATCGCCCCAAGGATACTGCGTTTTTATCACAGTATTTATTGAAGTTCGCGAAATTCCGGTAAGTCTGCTAAGCTGGCGGACAGAAATACCGGAATGTTTTAATAACTGCAGGTATTGATTTCTTGTAAAAAGGTCAAGACGCTGAAAGTCCGAGGGGGAATTGCAAGATGTTTTTGCCTGAATTATCCTGAGAGCATCCACATCAGAAAGATGTACAGAAGAATGATGCTCCATGCATTTTTCGTCTGAATTACTATTGAGATAGTTCATGCATTCCACATGACTTTGAAACAAACTAAGAATTTTGTCGATATCTATAAAAGAAGCCTCCAAATCCGCATACGCATGGTAACTACTCCAGAAATATGTACCTGGTATCGTTTCCAATCCTGCGTGAAGTGGGTTTTGATGAATATATCGAAATATCGTTTTGAGGTGTCCCAGGTCATTTACCGGTTCACTTTTATATCGATCCTGAAACAGATTTCCTATGCGTTGATACCTCTGGTTGTACCATCTGACAAATTTTACTTCTATTTTCTGCATTATCATGCCGGGCTCTGTACTTGTATGCCCAATCAATAGATGTATATGATTATTCATAAGACAATAGGCATATACTCTGAAATTACAAATGTCTTTATAATAACACAAAATGCTGATAAATTGCTGATAATCATATTCGTCTTCGAAAATAATCTGCTGATTAACACCTCTCAAAATGATATGGTTAATATTGAGAGTACTCTTTTTTCTGGCTTGTCTTGGCATAAATTGCTCCTTTCACAAATCACTGGGAGGGACGGAGTTTTCCGGTTCAATTAGTGTCACTTATGGATACATCAAAAACTCCCTCCCCTATGATTGCCTGATTAGATTAGCATGTTCCTGACAGCTTTTACTTTATCTACAGAAACATGAAATACTTCTGCAATCTCTTCCATAGAGTATTTTCCTAAATCCAGCATTGACTTTATTCCTGTTTCAATTCCAGTTTTAAATCCAGCTTCTACTCCAGCTTCAAATTCTGCTTTGCGAAGTTTCTTTTCTTCCTCTTCCTTGTCATATTCAAATATGCTCATAGCAATAACCTCCGCTCGATTTTTCCTTAGAAATTCGACAAGAATTCCCTCATGGATGCATTCGTTTACAGCACGTTCCACGGCTACATCCAACTTCATTTCTTTTGTGTAATTTCGTACTTTTGCCACATACTGTGCATACTCCTTTAGTATCAGGCATTGTTCCATCAGTTCCTCGTTGTGCCCTTCATTGATATTTAAAGTGAGTACTTTTAATTCCAGATTTGGTGTCTCCGTCAGGTTCTCATATGCATCTAACAGCAAATCCTCCCACCTGTCTTCTGGTCGTTCTGTCCCATTATAGAATGCAAAAAAATTGGGGGGGTGGTATCTTCTGTAAGGTTGAAGAATATAATAGTACCTCCTGTTTTTGCAGGAGTCCAAAAATGTAGTATGTTGTTTCTGCCACCATGTCAAACTCCTGCTTTTGATTTTTGTTGGGTTTAAAAGCATGAATTTCTGAAATGATTTTAGAAAAAAACAAATAGACGGCATAGATGCCTAGAATAAAAAGAAATATACTTTGGGTTTATGGTAGCATTCTTTCTCTTCTGATTCAAGGTATTTTAAAATATTTTTCCATATTACCACCGTGGGAAGTGCATTATAACTCACATTGATTCAAAAAACACTGTAACACCAAACGAGTCGGAAAACTCCGTCCCTAGTGGTTTCTTCTAACTTCACCAATTGATAATCCCAGAATTTCCGCAATCTCATCAAGCGTATATTTACCCGTACTGTACATATACTGTATAATTTCTTTTTTTCCAGCTTCCCTGCCGGCCTCAAATTCTGCTTTGCGAAGTTTCTTTTCTTCCTCTTCCTTGTCATATTCGAATATACTCATTGCTATTACCTCCGACTTGTTTTTCCGAAGAAATTCTGTAAGAATATTATTCTGAATACAGTCATTCACTGCCTGTTCCACTGCAACATCTAATTCAGTCTCTCGAGCGTACTCCCTCACCTTTGCCACATATTGTGCATATTCTCTCAAAATCTGGCACTGCTCCATAAGCTCACCATTGTGACCTTCATTAATATTCAGTGTGAGTACTTTCAATTCCAGGTTCGGCTCACCCGACAGGTTTTGATATGCTTCTGAAAGATAATTTATCCAACTGTCTTCCTTCTTTTCTGTCCCATTATAAAATACAATAAAATTCGGTGCAGGAATTTTCTGAATCACTGAAGAATACAATGATCTGTGGTTTACAAACTTTTGGTATTCTGCTGATATGTAAAACAAATCTCTCAACGGCATATTAGGAGTATAGGTTGACTGATGTTCATACAAAAACAGTCCTGTATCTACAATAAATGCCAAGTCATTTTTCATTCCCATGTAGATAGCGTTTTCCAATGTTACAATTTCCAGCGCCGCTTCATCTTCATACGCACTTCCATTTACAGCATTATAAAGTGACAATAAATTCTTTCTGTCAGAAAACAGCATTCGAAATACAGTATCCTTATACTTTCTGTTTGCTGTCAGATTTTTTCTTACATTACAATTCTTCTTTACAGCAATTTTTCGATTCTTTCTTCTTGTCATAGATATACCTCCTGTTTTTTGCAGGAGTCAAAAAATGTACTGTTTTTTATCACTTCAAACTCCTGCTTTTATTTTGATCGGAATTTAAAAGCATGGATTTCTGAAATGTTTTTAGAAAAAATAAATAGACGGCAAAATGCCCTGAAAGTTTAAGAAATATGCTTTGATTTTATATTATCATTCTTTCTATGCGAGTTCAAGAAATTATTGACAGCGCAGGTTTTCAGATTAGCGTAACAAAGGTTGCCATGGTATGCGTTGCCGCTGTAGCGCTGGGATCAAGTACATATGCTTGGT